>Ga0209972_10000229_pt1 | contig 55978 bp, 47 predicted proteins | sample NOAtaG_7_FD_187302 | JGI IMG/M metagenome (GOLD analysis project Ga0209972, IMG submission 187302) | Freshwater lake microbial communities from Lake Erie, under a cyanobacterial bloom - NOAA_Erie_Diel1S_2200h metaG (SPAdes) (version 2) | ecosystem: Environmental > Aquatic > Freshwater > Lake ... | reverse complement strand
GTCTTCGTCAGTGACATCATGCTATTCCCGAGCAGTGTTCTAAAAAACAAAGAGTTTTGATAGAGCTCTTTCAACTGATCGCCCTTTCCTTCTTTTTGCAACTCATTGAGCGCGCTTCCCACTCCATAGAAACCCGGAATGTTCTGTTTCATCATTGCCCATGAACCTACGAACGGTATCGCACGTAGATCTTCAAACTTTAAACCCTCAGCACCATTTCTTTTCACGGGCCTTGAACCAATATTCGTGTCGCCAAAAAACGAAAGGGGTGTTACTTTCTCCAAATAAGGAACAAACTTGGGATGATGCTTTAAATCCAGATAAGCCAAATACGCCTGTTCTGCAAAATGATCCAGCAAGTTTTTATCGGCCTCGGTCATTTGCATTTCAGTACGCGCAAAAACAGAGCCCTCCAAGCCGGCAGAAATCAACTGCTCTAAATTGTATTTACTGGAAACTATTTTGCCGAAATTTGAACTAATCGTTTGGCCCTGCACTGTCACTTGTACTTCTTCATGTTCAATCGTATCGCCCAAGGAGGCATAAAAGTCGTGTGTGTTGCCGCCTCCACGTGCAGGCGGCCCTCCCCTGCCATCAAAGAATAATGCCTTTAGTTCAAATCTTCTTGATACAGCCGTCAGGTTTTCTTTGGCTCGGAAAATTGACCAATTCGCACGCAAGTATCCCCCATCCTTAGTGCCATCCGAAAAGCCAAGCATAATCGTTTGGTGGTTTTTTCGTCTCGCCAGGTGTTCACGATAGGCTGGAATAGCGTAAAGCTCTTCCATAATCGCGGGCGCGTGTGCGAGGTCATCGATGGTTTCAAATAAAGGAACGATATCCAAATCCAATACTTCTTCTTTTCCAATCAGTAACCGGGCCAGCACAAAAACTTCCATCAGATGCAACGCACTTTGGCAATTGCTGATTACATACCGATGGCAGCCAGCTGCTCCATTTTCTTGCTGTATTTTTTTGATCGCCAAAACACTCTGAATGGTTTCATTCACTAATGCATCATCAAAGTCAACGAAAACCAAATTAGCCTTTAAAGAAAGAAGATAGTTAATCTGTTCTTGAGAAGGCAGCTTTTGAAATTCTGATGCGGAAATACTCTTTTTCGTAGCGCTCAGTTTGTCTAAAATTGATATCCAAACAGAGTCATGTTTTCTGCTGTCCTGCCGGATATCAAGTGCGGCAAAGTGGAATCCAAAAATTCTCACTTTGATGATAAGCGCATCTAATAACTCTAAAAACAAACCATCGTGCTCTGCCACGAGTCGATTTCTCACGTCATTTAGTTCCTCCAACAACTCATCGGCTGAGGAATAATTTTTTTGCTGGCGGAAGACCAACCCATACACTTTTTGCTCAATAGCTGTGATCCGTTCTGCTACTCCATGAAAAGTAAGTCGTCTACGCAACAAACGAATATCTTTGTAATAACACTTCAGTATCGATTCCTGTAGCCGTGATGCGACCTTGACTGTGATCTCGCTCGTTACAAAAGGATTTCCATCGCGATCGCCTCCGGGCCAAAATCCAATAACGATCAATCGATCGTTCTTCCAATCAGGCAAGGGTATTTCTAATCCCGCAGCAAGCGAACTAACAATTTCGGGAATAGAATGATAGAAAACGTTCTCAAGATACCAACACAAACTTAATGCTTCGTCATAAGGGGTTGGCTTGTTTTGGTTGATGAACCCGGTCTTCCCTAACTGTTGCAACAGTAAATTGATTTGATTGACATCGCTCACTCGAATGGCATTTTCCAAATCAGTGAGGATACCCAGCACATTGCCCGGATAAAACTGGGTAGGGTGCGCAGTGAGTACTATTCGAAGGCTAAACTGATCGAGACGGGATTTTAGATCAGCCTCTTTCTTCTCGATTTTTGTGCGAAGTAACAAAGCCGGTACCGTGCCTTTTCCATTGAGGTTGTGCACTTGCTCAAACGCGGCATCTTCTACGGAATCAAATAATGCCACCTGCCGCTCGATGTATTGAATAAAACTAAACAACAAGTCAAACTGCTCTTCTTCGGTAAGTGTGGGCACCAACTCCTTAAAAAACACCTTTAGAATTTCATCAGCCGATTTGCCTTTGGCGAAGCCGGTTGTACAGTATTGCTGCAAAAGCGGCAACAATATTCCCGTGCGACTCACATTTCGGAAGGGTAAGTTGAGAAACAAGCTATTGTAGATATGATAGCGAGAACCTACCGTCTGGTCATAATTGGGCATAATTCGAATGGGTGTACAACGACTTTATTTTTATTCACATCAACCTGATGAATAATTCACATCCATCCTTTGCAGTTCGCTTCAATTTAGCTTATCTTTTCATTTCGGATATCACAACTATGAAGAAAATATTCTGGTATTTTATCGCATTGCTGCTAGTTAGTTCTTGTTTGGGATACAAGGAATTGCCGGTGGAATATGATTACAGTTACAGGGGTAATTTCAAACGATACCGGACATTCAGCATCATGAAGCCGATTGGTGTTGTTGATTCAACAATGACCAATGCCGTGATTGAAAAATCAATCATCGCTCGCATGAAATTTCTGGGATACCGGCAAACGGCCAGCAAGCCACACTTAATTGTTGGTTTCAAAATGTACTCGGATAGCTTGAAGTTTAACGGCTACAACCAGCCCGAAATTGAAGAGTGGGCGAAAAGACAAGACGAAAATCTGAATTACGATTCCAAAAAACTAGATATGAAAAGCGGAACGCTGCTCATTCAATTTTTTGACAGGCGTCAAAATCGCTCCGTCTGGCAGGGATACGCCACCACACTTTATGGCAATATTGATTTTAATAACCAACGGCATCTCCGTAATGCGGTGATCTCCATTCTAGATAAATATCGTTTTTGGGCCGAGGGCTTTGTAGAGGGTCAGGAAGTAAAAGAGACTGAACTTTAGATACGGCCAAAAACCCTTAAAATCGACTAAAATTCAGTTTTCGCTTTTGGAAATTAGTTTTACCTTTGCACACCTTTTTAAGGGATAGAATGTCCTATGGTGTAATGGTAACACTGCAGATTTTGATTCTGCCTTTCTAGGTTCGAATCCTAGTAGGACAACAATAGAAAACCCGCCTCCTCAACTGGTGCGGGTTTTTACTTAAAATATGTCAGTAAAGATATTTTCCGGGCGGGCCACTACTTATTTGGCAGAAAAGATTGCTAATGCGTATGGCGAGCGTCTTGGTACGGTTGACTACCAGCAATTTAGCGATGGCGAAATGTCACCGCTGATTGGCGAGTCGGTTCGTGGACATGACGTATTTATTGTCCAATCGACATTTGCTCCCGCTGATAACTTCCTCGAACTGCTGCTATTGATAGATGCTGCCAAGCGTGCGAGTGCACTGAATGTAAATGTCATCATCCCTTATTTTGGGTATGCCCGTCAAGATAGAAAAGACAAGCCGAGGGTGGCTATTGCGGCAAAGCTTATTGCCAATCTCATATCAGCATCGGGTGCAAGTCGCATCATGACGTGTGATCTTCATGCCGATCAGATCCAAGGTTTTTTTGATATACCAGTGGATCACTTGGATGGTAACTACATCTTTGTTCCCTACGTGAAGTCGCTGAATCTTCCCAACATCATGTTTGCCACTCCCGATGTAGGGGGAATTAAGAGAGCCCGTAGCTTTGCCAAATTTTTTAATGCTGAGCTTGCTGTTTGTGATAAGTACAGAAAAGAAGCCAATAAAATAGAATCCATGCGATTGATTGGCGAGGTAGAGGGGAAGGATGTTATTTTGATTGATGATTTAGTGGATACGGCTGGCACCATTTGCAAGGCAGCCGCTTTGTTGAAAGAAAAAGGAGCAAGTTCAGTGCGCGCCATTTGCACGCATGCCGTCCTATCTGGAAAGGCGTATGAAAATATTCAGGGATCTGTGTTGGAAGAGTTAGTCGTTTCTGACACAATTCCGTTGAAACAGCAAACTTCAAAAATTAAAGTATTGAGTGTCTCGGATCTTTTCGCAAAAGCGATTCGCAAAATTCATGATCATGAATCAATCAGTTCATTATTTATCCGTTTGTAAACAATTTAAACTAAAACAATAAACAATTATGAAAACCATCGAGATTATAGGGTATCGCAGAGCAAATCTCGGCAAGACTGACTCTCAAAAAATCCGTGAAGAAGGCAATGTGCCATGTGTGCTTTACGGAGGTAATGACCAGATTCATTTCTACTCGCCAGTGATTTTATTCCGTGACTTAGTTTACACCAATGAGGCGCACTTTGTGCACTTGAATATTGAGGGAGAAGAGTGCCAAGCCATCATGCAAGAAATTCAATTTCACCCGGTAAGTGAGATTATTCTTCATGTGGACTTTTTACGCATTACAGACGCACGCAAAATTAAAATGGACATACCCGTTCGCTTAGTTGGACAAGCACCTGGTGTTGCCAAAGGAGGCGCGCTCGTACGTAAGCGTGCATCGCTAAAGATTTATGGTTTTGCGAAAGACATGCCTGACCATGTTGATGTTGATTGTTCATCTCTTGATTTTCACCACGCGGTAAAAGTCGGAGACATGAAAATGGCCAATCTTGAATTCCTCGATCCTAAGATGGCGGCCATTGCCTCTGTTGAAGTGCCACGCGCTGCTAAGTTAGCTGAAGAAGCTCCTGCTGCTACACCTGCTGCTGGAGCCGCTGCTGCGCCTGCTGCTGGAGCTGCTGCGCCTGCTGCTGATGCGAAGAAAGCCGAAGCACCAAAGAAAGATGAGAAGAAGAAGTAATCAACTTTCGATAATTGAAATAAAAAATCCCGCCCATGGCGGGATTTTTTATTTACGTAATTTGCAAGAGATCTAACTTGCATCGCTATTATGAAGTATCTGATTGCCGGCTTGGGAAATATCGGCCCGGAATATGAACTTACACGGCATAACATTGGTTTTTTAACATTGGATAGATTCGCTGATCTCCACAAAATTAGTTTTACGACAGATCGATTGGCAAATAAAGCAGAACTCAAGTATAAGGGAAGACAATTACACCTTATCAAGCCCAACACGTTTATGAACTTGAGTGGAAAAGCCATCTCCTATTGGCTGCAAGACTTGAAAATTCCAAAAGAAAATTTATTGGTAGTAGTTGACGAACTTGCGTTGCCTTTTGGGAGTTTACGGATGCGTACGAAGGGAGGCGCGGCAGGTCACAATGGGTTGAAAAATATTGAACAACTGTTGGGCGGACAAGACTACTGCAGATTGCGCATGGGGGTGGGAAATGATTTCGCAAAAGGGCAACAAGTGGATTTTGTATTGAGTAACTTTAGCCAAGATCAGTTTAAAGAGCTGCCAACAATCATGGATAAAGCAGGTGAAATGATACTTTCCTTTTGTACGATTGGCGCAGAACGAACAATGAATTTTTTTAACACCTAACATCTATGGATTGGATTCAAATTGCTGGACATGTTGGTGCATTCTTAAGCAGCATCACGTTTATTCCACAAGTTTATAAAGTCTGGAAAACGAAGAGCGTTCAAGATCTTAGCTTGGCAATGATGTTGATTGTCGCATCAAGCACATTGATTTGGCTCGTGTACGGAATTGCTTTAATGCTTTGGCCGGTGATATTAGCGAACGGCTTCATCTTTTTTCTAAGTCTGTTGCTGATCTATTTCAAGTTTGCCTATTCGAAGAAATAAGTAAAGGCAAATAGTCATCGATAGATTGAAATCTTCCTATAACTACTAACCAATCACACAAATCGGGTGATGACGATGGTTACAGAATTATGTCTAATTTTATTTGAACGCAAATTCTAAATCAAGACTTCACCATTCCATGAGACAAGCTCATTTATTTTACTCAATTTTAATCATCTCGGTATTGTTCGGCTGCAAAATTAAACCCAACAAAACACTGGTTTGGGCAGACGAGTTTGAACATGCAGGCGCGCCCGACTCAACGAAATGGACAAATGAGTTGGGAGACGATTGTCCTGATCTGTGTGGATGGGGCAATAACGAGGCGCAATTTTATACAAAAAACCCAGAAAATGTACGTGTAGAAAATGGGCGCTTGATTATTGAGGCTCGAAAAGATTCGATGGGTGGACGAGCATATACCTCTGCGCGTTTGATTACGAAAATGAAAGGAGATTGGCGGTATGGCCGTATTGAAGTCAAAGCAAAGCTGCCCCGTGGCAAAGGCACCTGGCCTGCGATTTGGATGCTATCTACTGATTGGAAATATGGAGGCTGGCCTGAGAGTGGCGAGATCGATATTATGGAGCATGTGGGTTACGATCCAGGTGTGATTCACGGAACGATTCACACTGATTCATACAATCACATCAAGCAAACTCAAAAAGAAGGCAAGGTGACGATAGCGGATGCACAGGATGAATACCACGTCTACGCCATCAATTGGACGATTGAAAAAATGGAATTTTTTGTAGATGATAAAATATATCATGTTGTGAACAAAGGGGCAAATGATACGTTTAGAGAGTGGCCGTTTGATCATCGTTTTCATTTGATCTTGAATATTGCTGTGGGAGGAAATTGGGGTGGGAAAGAAGGAATCGATGATTTGATTTGGCCACAACAAATGGAGGTGGATTGGGTGAGGGTTTATCAGTAAAAAATACGAGGTAAGAATTACGAAGTACGAGGCCGAAGATTAGATTCTCGAAGGTTGAAGGTTGGCAACGTGTATCCAACTTTTGACGTGAATACGACATATCAACCATTTGCATAAAACCACAAAGTGAAACGCTTCGTATATTCGCAAACAACATCTAAAAAAATGAAAAAATACTTCACTCACATTCTCGCCATAACGATTTCTTTAACGCTAGCTTCTTGCAATGCACAATCGGGAAAGAAGCAACAGGGTGATTTAAAGATGAGTTTGACTCCGCCAGCCGGCAAAGCAGTAGCCGCCTTCGCGGAAGGATGCTTTTGGTGCTCGGAACATATTTTTGAAGCAGTTGAAGGCGTGGATGCTGCAATATCCGGCTATGCTGGTGGAACCACAATAAATCCAACTTATGAATTGGTCAACACTGAAACGACTGGTCACGCGGAAACAGTTCTGGTGTATTACGATCCGAAGAAAGTGAGCTATGCTGAGTTACTGAATGTATTTTTTACATCACAAGACCCGACCACACCCGATCAACAAGGGCCTGATCGCGGTAACTCGTATCGCTCCATTATATTTTACAGCACACCGGAAGAAAAAGAGTTGGCAGAGAAGGCCAAGGCTGCTTATGCCCCAAAATTCAAAAAACTAATTGTCTCAGAGATAAAACCACTAACCGCATTTTACAAAGCCGAAGACTATCACCAGGATTATATCGAGCACAACCCCTACAGTCCGTACGTAATGGGCGTGTCTATTCCAAGATACGAACTTTTCAAAAAAACGTACAAGGGAAAATTAAAGCGATAGGCTTTTTCCTAAAGAATAGTTTGAGCGGAACTAAGTGGTTTTATCGTAAATACCGGAATTCTCTCAGCCGCGATTCTGTTCCTTTCTGTCTGGAGTTCCCTTGAAAGCTTGGCCTGTTTTTCAAGGGATTTCTTTTTGTACTCTTCTAGCTCGTGTGTTGAAAAATTCAATAAATCCTTTGTCTCTTTTGCCTCACTTGAAATCAGTCTTAGCTTTGCCAAAAGACCTCCCAATAGTAAGAGCATTCCCAAAAGCACGATAAAGACTCCCGACACAAACAGTGTTTTACCAAATGAAAGTCCAAGGATCGAAATATGAGTGCTGTCATATTCCAACCCTTGCTGAGAAGCTCGCACCTTCTCGATCAGACTACGTTCGTCTGAGAGGGATTTCTCTAATTTAGCAATAGATACTCTTTGTGTTGCTAAGGCGACTTTTAATCGGTTGACAGTATCCTGCGAAATTCTCCAAACACCATCCAGCGCAACTTCTTTGATTACTTTGTAATCTTGAAACGTCTGTGATGTGGTTTTCATTAAATCAAAACGATTTTGAAGTGTTAGTTCTTTTGGTTTGACCGCTTCAAGTTGGCTGAAGGCTTCGAAACTAAAAAAACAAGCAAAAACGATAAAAAGGTATTTCATAAATTCTCTTTGTACCCACGAAACTAGCTGTTCGTTAGGGATTTAACTGTGGACAATAGCCCAGCCGCCAAAAAAAGCGATGGATTAATTCTTTGAAGTGTTGAAGCTCCAGGTAAAAAGAGAAGAAAATCTACGTTGAAGCCACTCGCCAGTTAAGAACAAGCTTTTTTTAAGGTAGGTGACTATAAGGAAACTCAGCCAACCGCCAATTTTACTTTGACAGCATTGGGCCCTTTGTGTCCCATCTCTACTTCAAAAGTTACTTTATTGTTGTCTTTGATAGGATCTAGTAAACCATTTGCGTGGACAAAAATGCTTTCTTGTGTCTCAGAATCTTTGATAAAGCCGTAACCCTTAGAATCATTAAAGAAGGTAACAATTCCCTTGCGCAGGGTGTCTTGCACTACATCAACCCGCTTTGGCACCCCAATTTGAATATCTTCAGCGCGGACAGTATCCTTTCTGCGAATGGCAGAAGGGGGCGTAGAACTTAAATTTCCATACTCATCCACATAGGCGATCATATCGTCAAAACTGGTACTTTCCTTGGCATTGGCTTTCCGCTCCTCCTTCTTTTGCTCCTTATCCTGTCTTTTCTTCAGGCGCTTCTTCTCCATTTCCTTTTTGTTCCAGGTGTCTTGCGATTTAGCCATAGTTAATAATAGTGGTTGATTTACTGCAAGGTACGATTTCAAACAGAAATCTCTATCATTTATGGAAAACAAGACTACTATTCGATCAAATGCTTAAAAGATCCGACCCTATACCAGTTGTTTTCAAGGAAGTATGCTCAAATTTCTATGTACCGTCACCTCAACACATACCCCAACGAAACGAAGTACGTTCTTCCGTCACTTGGCAAAAGGCCAGGACCAGGATAACCGCCCGACCTTCGCGTAAAGTAATGCACGTCTCCCAGGTTATTGGCGCCTGCTTTTACTTTCACACCTGTTTTGTGCTGATAGCTGATCGTGAGATCGTCCACGGTATATCCGGGGATTATTCCATTTTGGCCATTGGCCGATGTTGTTTCGGTATTATTTGCATCTGTAAATACCTTATCCGTGTAGCTCCGCTGAAGTGTGGCAGAAAAACTCTTATACGTATACGTTACCCCTGCACGGAAAATATTTTCAGGAGCGTACTCCACTCTTTTGTCCTTGTAGTTGCTTTCTGACAATTGATTGTTGACAACCGTTACCACCCTAAAACTATTATACTGCGCATTGTTGTAGGCATAAGAAATAAAGAAAGAGAGATTCCCAAACGCTGCCGGGATACCCAATGACTCACTTATATTGCTCTCTGCAAAAGCCTCAACTCCTGTAGTCGTGCTGCTGCCCACATTGGTGCGGAGATTGTAAAAAGATCCATCTTGCCGCTGTTGACGAATGGTTCCTATTCTGTTTTGATAATCGAGTAAAAAAAGACTTACATCAAATTTTAAATAGCTCTTTACATTGCCGCGATAACCCACATCTACATTCAATCCTTTTGCATCTGTTAGGTTATTATCAATTACATCGGTAGTAGGTGCAGCCGTAAGATCTGCAAACTGAACAGCCCGGTACGATTGAGTGGCATTTGCATAAAGTGAAGTAGAACGGGTAACAGAATATTCGGCTCCTAGGCCAGCCAGCAAGAATACTCTACTGCGCGATTGATCTTGTATGGCAACAGGAACACTATTGTTCAATCCATTGTAGCCGCTCGCTTGAGATGTAATGTATTCGTAACGAATGCCCGGCACCAACAGCAGTTTATCAGTGAGCTGAAAAAGATTTTCGGCAAAAACAGCCACGTTCCCACTTTGATAGTTGATGTCGCTAACCCAAAGAGTACCTTCCTTGCGATCGATAGAATAGTCTGTCCCGGTTGTGCCAACACCACCTCGATACCGAAGTGTATTGCCTCGGTATAGTCGCAACCCGGCACTCAAATTACTTTGTTGCTTGCCAATGTTGTATTGAAGAAGGTAACGCGCCTCTGCGCCAAAATTCCTGTATTTATCAATATCAATGGTGCGTGAGTTATAAGTGCCGATCGTTGTGTTGATCGTATCTTTCACCAAGATGCCTCCACTTGGAAAGAAGCCCACACTATTTCTGTCGGCTACTATCCCGAACACTTTTACATTCAGGTGTTGATTACGGTTTATTTTATAATCGGCCGTTACACCAGGGGTTAGCCAATCTAAGTCAAACCAATTTCTGGCTCGTAAACTTTGCTGTGCGTTTTGCTGAAACTGACTATCGGTAAGACCACCTGCCTGCTGGCTACGACTAGCCCATTTTGTAATTTCTGTTGTTAGCGAGAATCGGTTAGAAATTTTATAAGTGATGGTACCTGATAAAGTGCCGCTATTGAATTGACTGTTGTCACGCCAACCATTGCCAGATCGGTGATCATAAAAAGCATAGTAGTTTACTTTCTTTGTATTACCACCTATCGCGTTGTAAGAATTGAACAGACCATTGCTCCCCACGGTCTGGTTTGTCTCAAATTGAAAGGGCTTTGTAAATTCACTGCCGTTCTTGAGTATACAATTGACCATTCCACCTAGTTGTGGTCCATACTGCAATGAGCCGTGCCCCCTAACAATTTCTATTCGCTGCACGGATTGTAGCTGTGGATTGTAGTAAGCCTCGGGATATCCAAATGGATCAGCAGCAATGTCAAAACCATTTTGACGTATATTAAATTCCCATGATCGGTTGGGGCTTAATCCCCGCGCTGCGATTCCTATTTGTATGCCGCTGCTTTCGCTTTCCCAAACAAAAATGCCCGGAACCTTCCCTAACACCTGGCGCATTGTATTGGAGACAATGTTTCCTTGCACATTATCCATCACCACCAGAGAGCTTTTTTTACCGGCATAAATGGAGGTGCCAACGATCTGCGGAAGCTGATGAATATCTGATTTGCTACCGCGACCAACCAAGGTCAATTCGGGAAGTATCTGTGTGGTTAATGTATCGTTTCTGGTTACATCTTTTTGAGCAAAGCCGTAAGAAGTGATCAATAAAAAGACTAGCGCAGCCAGTTGTCCATTTGGCAATTTCATATATTATTTAGAATGATTATAAATAATGCAAGTATCTCATTATTTATAACTATTCCAAATAGTGATCATAACAATGCTGTAACTATCAGTTGGTTAATAGTTTGAAAAATAGGTAAAACAAGCCAACGAATAATATCCCCTCAACAAAAAGAAGCTTGTGTGGCTAGTTGGAGAGAAAACCATCAGCGGACAGTTGTGCCGACTTGGCAGGTATTTTCAATAGTTAGACGCCTTTGTTTCACTTTTAGTAAAACCACTAATCAATCTTATACTGATTTTTCCCGGTGGAGCTTTCCCCTGTTGTGAAACCGTTTGCAATGTGGCTTTGCAAACTCAAGGGTGACAGAAATCAATCGAGCATGAGCCCGATATCATGAATTAGAAATTCCGGGACTGCTAATTTTATTTCCATATTAGATATCCACTGAACTTATGATTAAGCATGTTCTCGCTGTTTTAATTACAGTTCATGGCCTCATCCATTTGATGGGCTTTGCAAAAGCATTTCAATATGCTGAAATGAAACAGTTAACCATGGCCATTTCAAAACCGGTAGGCATGGTGTGGTTGTTAACGGCTTCGCTCTTTGCTATTTCGACAATTCTGTTTTTGCTCAAAAAAGATGCTTGGGTATACGTTGCTATCCCCGCAGTAATTATTTCGCAAGGAGTAATCCTCCTAAGCTGGCAAGATGCGAAGTATGGTACAATAGCCAACGTTATTATTTTGATCGCGGCTATTATGGGATTCGCCACAGGGAAATATTATAGCAACTATCAGCGCGATGTAAAGCAGGGTTTGCTGCAAAAAGCGTATTTCCAAAATTCCCCACTTACGGAAGAAGATATCCAGGCCTTGCCGAAGCCGGTAAAAAAATACCTTCGCTACACGGGTTCAATCGGTAAGCCTACGGTCAATCATTTTGAAATACACTTTAACGGTAAAATAAGAAAGGACGAGCAATCGGATTGGATGCCTTTTTCTTCGGAGCAATATAACTTTATGGAGACTCCCACCCGTCTATTCTTTATGAAAGCAGTCATGAAGGGGCTTCCGGTGGCAGGCTATCATTGTTTTAATAATGGAGATGCCTTTATGGATATCCGGTTATTCTCGCTACTGAAAGTACAGTTTCAGGATGGACCGGAAATGGATACAGCAGAAACCGTTACTTTTTTTAATGATATGTGTTGCATGGCTCCGGCCACGCTTATCGACAAGCGCATTGCATGGCAAGAACTTGGGGAGAATACTGTTAAAGCAACCTTTACTAATAACGGAATTGCCATAACGGCCGAATTATTCTTTAATGATATTGGGGAGCTTATAAACTTTAAATCAAATGATCGATATAATGCAGATGCTGGAAGGAAATTGCCGTGGGCAACACCCTTAAAGAACTACCACGAGATCAACGGATACCGATTGGCTGGGTATGCAGAAACAATTTACACCTATCCCGACCGGGACTTGTGCTATGGCACATTTGAAGTTTCATCCATAAAGTACAATGATCATCGCATGGAATAAAACTAAGATGAGCTCCTCTTTGAAACAGTATTTGCGATTAACCTCAATTTCTCTGCTACTCCTTACAGCAATAAATGCTACTGTAGCTGGTGTGTTGTTTATCATAGACCCATCTGGGCATGGGATGGGTATGAGTGTTTTATACATAAAGGATTCTCCATTCACTTCCTATTTAATTCCCGGAATAGTATTGCTCATCGTTAATGGACTCCTTAATTTTATAGCAGCCTATTTCGTAGTTAAGAAAAAGGTATTCGCTCCATTTTGGGTTATTACTCAAGGAATTCTACTGAGTGTATGGATAGTGATACAGGTAATCATGGTGAAGGACATTTCAGTGCTTCATATTATTATGTTCACGATAGGCATAGTACTGACAATATCAGGATTTTTACTTTTAGGGTTAATCAGAAAAGATGCCAACCATTAACATTGATTTTATATCAGGCGGGGGTTATTTTGACTTAACAGGCTGTTGTTGCGTTGAACAATGGAGTCCTCCTCCTTCCCAATTTTGTGGCATCATGTCAATGAAAACCACTTTACGATCGGGGAAGTATTCTTTAAATATCTTTTCAACTCTTTCTTCTTTTTCCTTGGAAGACCCCATGGCCGTGTAGGTGGGTAGCATCACCAAGCCATTCGTTACCAGGTAATTCATGTAGCTGGCCGCAGGTACTCGCAAAATACTATCGCCAAGCTTGGGAGTTTCTGAAGGGATAAATCCGTCCAACTCGATATCAAGGGTTACTTCGTTGTCTTCAATCTTTTTGCGTACAGCCACTTTCTTAAAAATAAAATCTGGCAACGGAACTTTTACAATTGTGAATGGCTTTCCGTCTTGATCGGTTGCACTTTCTAGGATTTTTAGGTTTTCACACATCCGCTCATAGTTCATTTGGTTAACCGGATTGTTATCTTTTTCAGATTCTTCTACCCACGCTAATAAAATAGTGGTTGCATTGGCAAACCTTACAAATTCATCGGTATGTCCACCCGTCCCACCACCGTAGTAGTTTCCGGTAATCTTTCTAAAAAAATGTAACGGATCGTCAGCCAATCCCTTCTTCGTCCAAATGATTTTTGACACTCCCAGCACCCGCTTGAACTCACTTTCAATATATTCCTTCTTCAAGTCAGGGTTTCGCTCAAAAACTGTGGCTTCGCAAAGAATCAATGTACCTTTACCATTCACTTCTATCGCACCACCTTCATGCACCACATCGGTCTTTAGAACTTTTGCACCCTCAGCTACCGCCATCAAACTATCGACCGAGCCTGTTTTTTTTGTGTAGACTTTATACTTATCCAAATATTTTTGAACACTATCCATGTTTCCATTGTACTTCTCTTTTAGAAATCCAGGTCTTCCATAACTATTCCAGGCAAAATCTGCTACACCTAACTCTCCTTTTCCATTGGTTAAAAATGCTGCTCCATGATCGCGAATCCAGTAGCGATCACCAGGCATTACGTAAAATCGGATATTGGCTGTATCTACTTTTTGTGCAATTAAATAGTGCTTTGCCACTTGCATCAAGCTATCTGAGTTAAAGGCCATCTTCACCTTCACGTTCGGTGTTAATGTGTTGATAGCTTTTATGATTGGAGGATAGTATCCCCTGATCGTATCCTTCTCCCATCCCAACCATACGGCATCATGCTGTTCCCATTCAGCAGGCATATGAAATTGATCCTTAGGCTTGCCGCAAGAAAAAAAGATCATTAGCGAACTGACCATCGTTGCCAATTGAAAAATTTGTTGAATTGGTTTTATCATTTTCATAGAAATACTTTTTGTTGTAAAGCGCCAGAAACTACTGAAGATGTTAGACGTTTAGAGTTAATTATCTAACTCTTAAAATTTTTACCTAATACTCTCTTTGCATTACCACCCATCACTTTTTCTACTTCTGTTGATGAAAGTCCTTTTGTTTTTAGGGCTTCAGCAAAAGTTGGATATTGTTCATAGCTCGAAAGCACCGGCTTGAAATTGCCGTCCATATCAGTGCCGATACCTACATGTTCGATACCAACCACCTCAACAAGGCGCAATGTGTTCTCAACGTATTCGTCAAAGCTTTTATTAAACCCTGAAGGCCAGGCACCGATAATGCCACCTGTCTGCGCTATTAGTTTTGCATGGTCCTTTGAGATCGCTCTTTTTGCAATTGGTCGATCGGCTTCCATTTCTAAAATACTGTGCGATAACATGATGGGAGAATCGGTGATAGAAACAACATCCTTTACAGTTTGAAAATTGGCATGGGCTACATCAATCAACATTCCCAGTTTATTCATTCTGCGCACCACCTCTTTGCCAAATGCTGACAAGCCGTTGTTGATTGGTTCTGATGTTTGCAGATCGCCAACCTTGTTAGGGACATAGTGAACCAACTGAATAGAGCGAACGCCATCTTGATACGCTTCATCTACATTATCGACACTCGCTTCCAGAAAATCGCCACCTTCTACTGATAGATAGGCTGTAACTTGCTGACTATACTCTAAATCTTTTTTATGCTTTCCTATCGCAACAGAAACGTTACCAAGGAAATTCTTCATATCCTTCATCTGACGTTGATACTCCTTCCAGGCCTCACCAGGTGCAAACTGTCCTGCGATCAACACACCCGTAGCACCCAGTCTTATCAAAGGCGAATCAGCTACTAACGAAAAGAACGCACCACTCACATAAGCGTTCTTCATGTCAATAACAGTCCGTGTAGAACCAACCTCTCCAAAACCACCGGCTGCACTTGCAAAGAGTCGCCCGGGATGGCAATGAAGATCAAATGTAAAATTGCGTTCAGTTTTTTGAGCCCGTACATCATTTGCAAAACCATGAAGAAACGAATAGCCAGCAGCCATCGCCAGTGAGCTTTTCAAAAATTGTTTTCTGGTTTGCATGGTAGCAGACGAAGTAGTTTTATTTCTTCTTATCAATAATCGCCTTCATCTGTTTGTTCATCAATACTGGATTGATCGCATCAATGCCCGTCTTGAGTGTTGTTTCCAATTTTCCAAGGTGAGTATCCAGCTCTTTGTTAAGTTCTTCAAACACCTTGTACGCACCTGCGGTAGGTTTGCCATCGCCTGTTTCTAAACTGCGCCTCAATGCCGAAAGTCGATTGCCCAATTTGATCGGGAAGTTAAGTGGATCTTGGCCACTCCGGTTTTTGGTTTGATACAAATCTTCTTCAATGGCAGTAATTTTTGCTGTAAGCTCTTTTGCCGATGAAGAGAAGGCGGGGTCATTCACTTCTTTAGCTCGTTCTTCAATTTGTTTTTTCAAATCGCGTATACGGATCACGGCTTCATTGGCAGCCGATTCGCGATCGCGGATTTTTATTGCCAAGTCAAACGTCTCTTTCAAGTCCGATTCACTTACACCTTTTACATTCGGATTCATTTTTATATTGAATGAATACGTTTGCGAATAGCTCCCTGCTTTAAAGCGAACCTGATATTTTCCAATGGGTGCCTCAGGTCCATTCTGCGGACGTGCGCCCCAGATGATGATACCATCAAAAATAGTAGCGCCTTCATAACGACCGTTCCATCTAAAAGTATTCAATCCCGCGGCAGCGGTAGGCTTGCTGTCGCCACCACCCCAAAAGTCTCCGGCAATCGGTTTCTCTTCGGACTTTGTGCCAATGAACTTGCGAACCAAATTTCCATTGGCATCGAAAATTTCAATTTTAACCGTGTCTACTTTGTCTTTTAGATAATATTGAAAAGCCGCATCGTACACACCGCGAATCGCATCGCTGGGCTGAAAAAGAATCACATTTTGTTTCATCAACTCAGGCGTGAGTTGCCGTAGCGGATTAATGTCATCCAAAATCCAAAAGCCTCTACCATGAGTACCCAGAACCACATCATCATTCTTCACTACCAAATCGCGAATAGGTGTATCGGGCAAATTGAGTTGCAGCGCTTGCCAGTTGTCTCCTGCATTGAAAGATACATACGCTCCATGCTCTGTTCCCAAAAACAAAAGTCCAGGACGCACGTGGTCTTCACGCACTGATCTGGAGAAATGCCCGTCTTTGATTCCCGTTACAATCTTCGTCCAAGTTTTTCCAAAATCTGTTGTTCTAAAAACATAAGGCTGGCGATCATCTACTTGATAACGGAACGCAGCCACACAGGCAGTGCCTGCCTTGTGCCGAGATTCATCGATGATAGCCACCACGGAATTTTTAGGCAAATCTTTTGGCGTAATATTCGTCCAGTTTTTTCCGCCATCGCGTGTGATGTTGATTTTACCATCATCACTGCCGGCCCAAATGGTATTGACATCATGGAAAGATGGTGCCAGCGCAAACACAGTAGCGTAGATTTCCGGACCGTTCATATCGCGCGTGATTTCTCCACCAGATATTCCTAGCGTTTCCGGATCGGCATAGGTTAAGTCGGGAGAAATTTTTTCCCAGCTCTGCCCGTCATCGATTGTTTTCCATACGTGCTGCGAACAAGTGTACAAAATTTTTGAATCCTTGGGAGAGAAAACAATCGGGTACGTCCACTGCCAACGCTCGGGCAGTGAACTGGCCGGCTCCCCGGAAAAAAACCGTGGATATACTTGTATGTCGCGCGTCTGTCCTGTAGAAACATCCTTTCTGGTAAGCAATGCACCTTGACTACCGGCATAATAAATATTAGGATTGTCTGGATGAGAAGTAATATATCCACTCTCCCCACCTCCCACGTCATAGCCCCATTCGCCCAGTACATTCATGTGGCGCCAGCCTTCACTAGGAACTGCAATAGTTGAGTTATCTTGTTGCGCGCCTGCCACATGATAGGGAACATGGTTGGTGGTGGTAACATGATAAAATTGCGTGGTGATGTAATCTTCGTCTGTCCAGCTCTTACCTCCATTAACAGAAACGGCACCACCTCCATCGTTGGACGTAATCATCCGTTGCGGATTGTTGGGGTCAATCCACAAATCGTGATTATCACCGTGTGGCACAGTTATTTCCGTATCGAACTTCACACCACCATCGGTCGATTTCCAAAAATCAACGTTCAAACAATAGACGGTCTCACGGTCAAAGGGGTCGGCATAAATACGTGAATAATAAAAAGCTCTTTGACGAAGTTTACGCTCATCATTCGTCTTTTTCCAGGTTGCACCTGCATCATCACTGCGATAGACTCCGCCATCATTTGCCTCGACTATCGCCCACAGTCTTTTGTTATCAGCAGGTGAGACGGTAATTCCTATTTTTCCCAATGGCCCTTCCGGCATACCGGGGTTTTTGGTCAATTCATTCCAGGTCTCTCCCCCATTTTCCGATTTCCATAATTTACAATCCGGCCCACCGCCCCACATCTTCCATGTTCTACGATAGACTTGCCAGGTTGACGCGTATAAGATTTTTGGATTCGTGCGATCGATAATCAAATCAGCGGCTCCTGCTTTTGGGCTTACATACAAAACCTTCTTCCATGTATTACCACCATCAATAGATTTAAACACGCCACGCTCTTCGTTGTCACCATATGGATGACCTAATGCTGCCACGTAAACTATATCTGGGTTTGTAGGATGGATGCGTATACGGGAGATCGCTTGCGTTTCTCTCAGGCCCAGTGAGCGCCACGTTTTTCCACCATCGGTTGTTTTATAAACACCGTCACCTTGTGTGATGCTTCCTCTTAACTGAGTTTCACCTCCGCCAATGTAAACGATATCTGGATTTGTCTCTGCTACTGCCACTGCGCCAATCGAAGAAGACGAGATTTGTCCATCCGTTACCGGAGCCCATTCTTGTCCACCATCAGTTGTTTTCCAAAGTCCGCCACCGGTCGCGCCAAAGTAGTATTCATTGATTCTACCCGGGCTTCCGGACGCACCCAATGAACGCCCCCCTCGTGCCGGGCCTATGTTGCGCCACTTGAGTTTGTCGTAGTATTTGGAGTCGACAGTTGTAGAAATTGGAGTTTGTGCTATCGCACTCCATGACAGGGATGTTAGCAAAATAAAGACATATCTTTTCATATAGAAGATTTAGGAAATGAAAAGATAATCAAAATTCGGTACGCGGAAAATTCAAATTACATAGACCTTTTTTTTCGCTTCCCCGATCTCGCCACTCATTAAGCAATAGGTGTCACCCAACAAGCAAATGTGTCCAGCCATTAACTCATGACCAGTTCGTGGTAATGTATTGCGATTTTTGAATCCTAAAACAAAAATCTATGCTCCATTTATTCGATCAAACCAGAAAAACACTAGCGGTAATCACACTCCCAATATTGGTTACTTTCTTTCTTGTCTCTTGCAGTGAAAAAAAAGAAGATGTACAGCCTCAACCAACCATTGCGTCTCTAAGTGTTGGCGAAGGTGAGGTAGGCACTAACGTGACCATTACAGGAACTAATTTTGGCACAATTGCTGCCGATGTTGAAGTGCGCTTCAACAATACCGTGGCCGTTATCAATACTGTCTCAGCTACACAAATCACCACGAGTGTACCTGCAGGCGCAACCTCTGGTACTGTAAAGGTCAAAGTAAAACTGCTTGAAGCAACCGGGTCGATTTTTACCGTGCTTGCACCAGTTGCGGTAACTGTCTCTCCATTCAACGCGACCCTCGCAGAAAATCCCTCGCTGGGCGCAGTGATTGGTACAATAACCGCTAGTACCAACCGAGGCACCTTAAGTTACTCGCTGACTTCTCAGACTCCGACAGGGGCAATGGCTATTAATACATCGTCAGGCCAGCTTACAGTAGCAAATGCTGGGCTGTTTAATTTTGAGGTAAACCCAACCATTTCCGGAGTTGTATCCGTTGCGAATGGAAGTGAAGTTAAAACTGCATCAATAACAATCACCATCACAGATGTGGCTGAACCTACGGTAACCGTAAGCAACTTCACCGCGAGCATCGCTGAAAATGCAGCCGCAGCCAGCGTTTTGGGTACTCTTACGGCTACCGCCACACTGGGCACAGCCACGTTCTCGATTTCGTCTCAAACCCCGGCAGGTGCTATTGCAGTGAATGCCACTACTGGCCAACTAACCGTAGCTGATGCATCCAAATTCAACTTTGAATTGTTTCCGACAATTACCGCGAACGTGCTGGCAACCAATAGCTCGGCTACCGCTACTGCCACAGTGACTATTACACTTACAGATGTAACCGAAACCGTACAAAAAAGATTGGACGATGGTGAAACACCCTTGCAGATTTACAACAGCAACAACGCGCTACTAAACGAAATTTATGGTAAGACCTATAGAGGTGGATTAATTGCCACTTTTAATACAGCAAATGGTACTGGTGTTATTATGACAGCAGCTGCCATTGCCGGTGGGCCTTTTACATATTTAAACGCAGTAAGTGCTGCCAACAACTTAGTCTTGAATACTTTCGAAGACTGGCGATTACCAACTGAAACAGAAGTGAATTCTATTTGTGGAATTTTGGCAAGTGTTCCAAATCTTTGGCAACCATTTGGGGTTGCTTATTGGGGTATAACGACTTGTTGCGGTGGCGGTGGTGCAAATAACTATTCCTTTTCAAATAGTGGCTGTAGTGGAGGTTTTAGCCCTATCAGCCAGTTGTCTGAAGCCAGAGCAGTTCGCAATTATTAATAGCTCGCTTAGTCAATAAATTTAGGGCTGTTTTACAATCTGTAAGACAGCCTTTTTATTACTCTCTGCTTTATGCGTATGTTTATTTTTAGATGAAAATTTTAGTCATTGCTTCACTTATTGCAATTGCCCAAGTTTGTTCTGCACAAGAGCGAAGCAGCTTCAACATTACACAACAAAATGGACTCCCATCCAATACGGTTTATGACCTGTTTCAAGATAGCCGTGGCTTTTTGTGGGTTGCCACTGAAAACGGCATTGCTCGATTCAATGGCATTGAGTTCACTTCCTACGACCATAAAAAAGTGCGCTCAAAAGCCGTTAGTGGTTTGTTTGAAGACAAATTCGGTCGCATTTGGTGTCATAACTTTTATGGCGAAATTTTATTTATCGAAAACGATACACTCAGAAAATTAGACTCATGGGAAGGTCGATATGAGGAGGGTTTTCCGAGTATTTCTAACCTGGGGGATAGCCTTCTCATTAGCACACAGCGGCACATCTACTCATATGATCTGCTAAAAAAGCAGTGGCGCTTGTTAGACTCAAAAATTGCCAACCGGCCTACCCTTATACGTTATCATGCAGTTCATGATCGCGAAACGTGGGTATGCGCTACAACGGGAACAAAAACTTTTATTAAGTCGCTATCCGCGGACGGGCAAGAGTTGGTGATCCCCAAACGAGACGAATCCAAATCCCCCACGTTGTTTAAATTAAATTACTGGAGAGGTAAAACCCGGATTCTGAACATTGTGGATAATGAATTGTACGAACTTCAATATGATACTATTGTGGATGTCAGTTCAGCTTACAGAAAGCAATTGGCAAAATCAAGATCTATTAAATCACTAGGTGACTCTATTTTCGCATTCTATGGCAACCAGGGAATCGAACTGTTTTATAAGAATAGCTGGATAGCGCTACTAAACGGAAAAAATGTAAGCTCAGTCTCCAGCGATAGCGAAGGCAGTTTATGGGTATCGACCCTCAACGAAGGACTATTCTTTTTCCCCAATCTCTTTACCACGATTTTCTCCAAAACGAAGCACGGGCTTTTTACAAAACTTGCGTTTGATTCTATTCACCACCGGTTGTTTGCTGGAAAATACAATGGGCAAGTAGATGTTATCGATTCGTCTGGAATTGTAAAACCCATCTTCACATCAAACCAAAAAGAAATTCAAAGTCTTTACGTGGATCAAGAATCTAAACAACTCCTCGTATTTTCAGATCGCCTTTACTTTTTTGACTTAACCAGTTTTCAAAAAAAAGCACAAGTGGAAATTGGTGCCGTAAAGTCCATTATTAAACTAAAAGGATTTTTTTACCTGGCTACTTCCGGTGGTGTTTATTTGTTAAATCCATCTACCCATTTAACAACTCGTTTACCCTTTGATTACCGAACTTCGCGTATGGCTTTTGTACCCACCACCAATGAGTTGTGGATTGGCACACAGAAAGGTGTGATGATTTACGCTTTTGAAACGAACAAACAGACCTGGTGGAAACCCGATTCCGCGACTATTTCTCCAGGGGTTTCTGCTATGGAACTACTGCCAGACAATCAACTAATCATAGGCACGCTCACAGATGGCGTTTACCAGCTTAGCGGCCATAGGCTGTTGAACAAAATAACCAAAATGAAAGGACTGCCGTCCGATCATGTAACAGCGCTTTCATACCACCAGGGAAAAATATGGATTGGAACGGATCGTGGACTTTGTTCCTATACTCTGGAAGACAAAACCCTCTTCACATTGGATGCTGCAAAAGGGTTGGCCGGCAACGAAGTATATTCAATCACAGCTTCGTCAATGGGTCTTTGGGTGAGCCACTCAGAGGGGTTGCAATATTTTAAACAGCTTCCCGGTAAGAACACCTCGAAACCAATGATCCATCTAAAACAAGTCACGTCCGATGGAAAGTCGATTAATAATTTCATACGAGAAATAAGGTTGCAGCCACTCTCGCGCCAATTGACCATTACTTTTGATGTTTCTAATGACTTGAAAGGACGCGGAACAACAATGATTGGGTACAGAGTCAAAGGAATAGATCTAGACAGATGGAATGAAGTATCACTGGCTGCTCCCGTTGCAAATTTTCTGTCCATCCCTTCCGGAAATCATACGTTAGAAGTTGTTGCTCTTAATGAAGATGGTGTCCTTTCGTCCAATAGGCTTCTTGTTCCAGTAATTGCGATGGCACCATTTTGGGAAACACGCTGGTTTATTTTTTTCGCTGCATTACTTTTAATAACAGGAATCTCTTCAATACTCTATTTCCGATTAAGAAGGCTGAGCGAAATAAACCAAGCCGCGCTGGTACAGCAAAATCTCAGCCAGGAGCTTCGCATTGCCCAACTAACTTCTATACGTGCACAAATGAATCCGCACTTTGTTTTTAATACGCTAGCTCACATTCAAAGTCAAGTGTTGAAGGGAATGAAAGAGGCAGCCAACCAAAGCATTCAGGACTTCTCTAGCTTACTGCGCAAAGTACTTGATTTTTCATCCAAAGAGTTGATCCCCTTACAGGATGAGATTGAAGTACTTCAAAAATATTTAAGTATTGAAAAAGACCGATTTGATAGATCATTGCAGTACGAAATCGCTGTTACAGAATCCGTTCGAAATGAAATGGTGCGTATTCCATCTTTACTCACACAGCCATTCGTGGAAAATGCACTGCGTCATGGACTCATGCACAGAACCGGAGAGAAAAAACTAACGATTCGTTTTGATCTGGAGAACGACTGCTTAGTTATTTTAATTAGAGATAACGGGATCGGCCGCAAAGCCTCAGCCGAGTTTAACAAAGCAAGAAAAAAGGATCATCAGTCATTTGCCCTTGAAGCTTATAGCCGGAGAATTGTTCTTCTGAACGCATCGCGTGACAGAAAGATAGAGTTAGCCATCAATGATCACTACAATGAACTGGGGGCGGCCACTGGCACCTCTGTTTATATAACTATACCCCTTGAAGATGAGCCTGCAAGAAAAAAATGAGTCGATATCAGTGCTTTTGGTCGATGATGAAAAATCGGTTCGAGCTGCACTAAAGGAGCTACTGCATCCTTTCTCTTCGATCACGATCGTAGGCGAGGCGGCTAATATTCCGGAAGCGGTGAAAGAAATCCACCTTCACAAACCCAATCTCATTTTTCTGGATATAGAAATGCCCGGCTACACCGGTCTCCAACTACTGGAGTTCTTTAATCCGGCCGAGGTAAACTTTGATATTATTTTTGTAACCGCTTTTAATGAATATGCGATACAGGCTTTTAAAGTCTCGGCATTTGATTATCTACTAAAACCTGTTAACCAGCAAGAGCTCGAACAAACGTTGCAGCGTTATATGGATAGTGTGCGAAACGTAAAACTCCCTGAGCGGGTAAACCTTCTAAAAGAGGTGTATGCAAAAGATGAAATGCCAAGTCAAATCGCAGTAAGTTCGTTGCAAGGCATCGACTTCGTACAGCTGGATAATATTATTCTTTTTGAAGCTTCGGGTACTTACACGAACATTATTCTAAAGGCAGGAGAACCCCTTTTAGCCAGTAAACCCCTTGGAGAATTTGAATTAGTTCTTCAAGAAAATCCGCGCTTCTTCAGAGCGCACCGCTCCTACCTGATTAACTTGAAACAGGTGCGGAAACTTTCCAGCAAAGAGGGCGATGTAATCATCATGGAAAAAGAAATAGAAGTGCCCCTTTCGAGGTATCGCAAAAAGGAGTTTGAACAAGCCATCGCAGGGTTTAAGATTTAAAAAAAATCCTTCTTATGAGAGCTTTTTCAATAACTAGAAGTTAAATAACAACACCACCTGAACCTTGCTATTTGCTAGACTAGTAATTGGTCTAGTTCCGATTCCGAACTCGTAACGCTCAATTGATCAAAAACGAGTATTTTTGGAGCTGTGGATACGAAAAAAATCACCGAACCAATGCTCCTGATTCTTGCCTTTGCGGCTTCGCTCGTTATTGTATCTTCGGGGCTATTCTACATCTTTCCGGAAAAATTTATTTTTCAACCTAAGATATTGGCTGCAGATCACGTGTTTCAATTTGATCAACCATTTAGCGAGCACTTCATCAAAACACCAGATGGCGAAACATTGAACGCCCTCTTGTTTAAATCCTCTACTCCTTCCAAAGGATTCATCCTCTACTTCCACGGTAACGCGGGCAATTTGCAGCGGTGGGGAACCTACGCTATCGACTTCACTGAACTCGGTTATGATATTTTAATGGTAGACTACAGAGGTTATGGAAAGAGTACTGGCAAGCCAAGTGAAGTTGACTTTTACGCAGACGCACAAGTTGTTTTAGATTGGACAAAAGCAAACATCCCATTCTCCCGTCTGATTATCTATGGTAGATCACTAGGCTCTGGCGTAGCCACCCAACTAGCTGTCAAGAATACCCCAGAACTCCTTATACTTGAAACACCGTTTAATGAGTTAAGAGGCGCGATCAACACTCCGATGCAACCATTGCTTGCGCTTTTTCCTGCACGATATCATTTTCCAAACGATAAAAATATTCCCCTGCTAAAATGCCGGAAAGTAATTTTTCACGGAACACTTGATTGGGTTGTTCCCTTGTCATCGGCACTCAAGTTAAAACCATTGTTGAGTCAGGGAGATCGCTTTTTTATTATTGAAGGTGGTGGACATAGAAACCTAAATAAGTTCAAAGAATTTCAAAAGGGGCTTGCACAAGTGTTGAATTGAATTCAATCTAGTGACGCAAGTCAACTTCCGGAAATATTTCCTATCTTGGCTTTAATGGTGTGGCTTTTTTCTATCGCGGGTATCTATATTGGCTTCTGCCTCTTTTTCTATTTCTTCCAACATCTTTTTTTCTTCAGGCCAGAAAAACTGACAAGAGCTTTTGAGTATAAGTATGCTTTCCCCTTCGAAGAATTAGATTTCGAAATGGAAGATGGCGGGCGAATCAATGCGATCTATTTTAAGGTGCCTAACTCAAGGGGAGTTGTCTATTACTTAAAGGGAAACTCGAAAAGTATCAAAGGGTGGGGAAAGTTTGCGAAAGATTTTTTGAGTAACGGGTATGATTTTTTTATGATGGACTATCGTGGCTTTGGTAAGAGCCAGGGGAAGCGAAGTCAGGAAAAAGTATTCAACGATGCTCAGTTTATCTACAAATGGCTAACAAAAAGCTATCCTGAAGAAAAAATAGTTTTATACGGAAGATCTTGGGGCAGTGGTATTGCAGCGCGAATTTCCTCTTGGAATAAACCTCGCATGCTCATTCTGGATTCTCCTTATTTTAGTTTCTTCTACAACATTAATCGGTATATATTTTTTACTCCTCTTCGGTGGATGCTAAAATATGATATCAGAACAGATCAATATTTAAAAACAACGGAATGCCCCATACATATCATCCACGGCACAAAAGATCGGCTCGTTTCTTTTGAACAGAGTGAAAAGCTAAAATCCCTGTACCCAGCTAAAATTGAGTTGCACGCAATAGAAGGCGCCCGCCACAACAACCTGCCCGATTACTCGGAATTTTTTGAAATCCTCTATTCGGTTCTGTATGTGAAACCTAAATCAGAAAAAGCAGAATAGATATGGCTATCGTAACAAAAAAAGTTGATTTCACCCGTGTCTTTGAATTGATTCATTATCAAAAAGAAAAATACCCTAATCAAAAAGCTTTCAATTCATTTTCACAAGGTCAATGGAAAAGTCAATCCACAGAGGAAATTCAAAACCGAATAAATGCACTATCCTGCTGGTTTTTGGCAAATCAATTTAAAGCCGGAGAAAAAATTATTTTCGTTCCTGTCATTGGCAGTCCCGACTGGGTAATATTAGATTTTGCCTGCCAGCAAGTAGGTCTTATAGTAGTACCTATTCATCCCACATTGAATGAAAATGAGTTTAATGCCATTGTTACCGAAACGGAAGCGCGTCTGTGCATCACACTGGATGAAGGGCTGTACTTTAAATTCTTCGCCTTCAAAGAAAAAGTAAATGCTGGTCTTCAACTGTTTCATTTGCAACCTGAAAAGGTAAATTTTTTTAAACCAATTCAAGAGTCTAAAACGAGTCACGACCTAATGACCGTTGTAACTTCCTTCCGAAACACCATCGGAGAAGACGATATTGTTACCCTACTTTACACATCTGGAAGCACTGGACTATCAAAGGGTGTAATGCTATCTCATCGGAACATTGTGCACAACATCAAGGCAGTTTTAACTATTCTGCCACTTGAGCCGGGAGATCGAGTGTTAAGCTTCCTGCCTTTCAGTCACATCTTCGAGAGGGCTTCCTGCTATGTATACATTGCTTTTGGCACTTCCCTCTATTTCAGTCAAAACAAAGAAAGTTTTGTAAACGACTTCAGAACGGTTCGTCCAATTTTCTGCAGTAGCGTTCCGCGCGTACTGGAAAAGATGTACGACTATATGGAAGAGCAAACCTTGGGAAAGAATATTCTTAAAAAGAAGCTCATTACGTGGGCGATGAATGTAGGCAAGCACTACGGACCAGAAAAAAAACTGAAACCAATTTATCAGTTGGAACTGATCATTGCACGTTTACTCGTTTTGCGACAATGGAGAGAACGTTTGGGCGGAAAAATAAAATACATGGCGGTAGGTGCGGCCTCCCTACGACCGGATATAGGAAGGCTTTTTTCTGCTGCCGATATATATATTGTAGAGGGGTATGGAATGACTGAGGCAGCTCCACTTATTTCTATGAACCGTTTTGAGCCGGGCCTCAATCGATTTGGTACTGTCGGTTTGCCACTACCTGGCGTTGAAGTGAGAATAGACAACCCAAATGAAAACAACGAAGGAGAAATTCTCGTGAAAGGTCCCAATGTAATGAAGGGCTATTACAAAAAACCAGAATTAACAGCTGAGACAATCACACCCGATGGCTGGTTTCACACAGGCGACATCGGCAAATTCGTTTATAAGCGTTTTTTAAAAATAACTGATCGAAAGAAAGATATTTTTAAAACATCCTCCGGAAAATATATAGCGCCACAACAACTTGAAAATCATCTGAAGCAATCTCTTTTTATCGAACGCTGTATGATTATCGGCTTTCAGCGTCCTTATGTCACTGCCTTAATAGTCCCTCAATTTGAAAGCGTAAGATCATGGTGCGATCAAAATGATATTCACTGGACGGCTCCACAATTTATGGTTCACAATATCAAAGTGCGCGCAAAATTTCAACAAGAGATAGACAAGCTCAATAAAGAACTGCCACATTATGAAACCATTAGAAGTTTTGTTTTATGTCATCAGGATTGGAGTATCGAGAAAGGAGAAGTAACGCCCACCTGGAAACCCATCAGAAAGCAACTCGAGAAAAATTATGAATTAGATATTGATAAATTGTATCGATAAAATCTAAAATAAACAACAAATCCTATGGAGAAAGTTTTTACAAATGCAGCCCCTAAAGCGATCGGGCCTTATTCCCATGCCATGAAATCAGGTAATCTGGTTTTTTGTTCTGGACAAACTCCTTTGAATCCGGAAACCATGTTGATTGAAGGAGCAACGGTAACTGAACAAACCACTTTAGTACTAACTAATCTTGAAGCAGTATTGATTGCGGCAGGCTGCACGCGCGCCAATGTTTTGAAAACATCAGTATTTCTAAAAAACTTTGCTGATTTTGAAAAGATGAACAGAGCCTATGAGGCCTTTTTTGGAGATCATAAACCTGCAAGAACCACCGTGGAAGTCAGCCGACTTCCACGAGAGGCCTTGGTTGAGATTGAATGTATAGCCGAAATAACAAAGAATTAGGCAACAACTTCTTCTTTAATTACCACTTTCTCCATTACGTCTCCTTGGCGGATAGCATCAACGATGTCCACTCCTTCCACAACTTTTCCAAACACAGTGTGATTACGGTCTAAGTGTTTGGTATTATCACGTGAGTGGCAGATAAAGAATTGAGACCCTCCTGTGTTTCTTCCGGCATGAGCCATTGAAAGAACGCCACGATCGTGGTATTGATTATCACCCGTGAGTTCGCAATCAATTTTATAGCCAGGGCCTCCATTTCCTATTCCATTAGGGCACCCCCCCTGAATCATAAAGTTGGGAATCACCCTGTGAAAGGTGAGTCCATCATAGAACCCTTTCTCAGCCAAAGTGATAAAATTTTTAACTGTGTTCGGGGCATCTTTCTCAAAGAAATTAATCTTCATAATTCCCTTTTTGGTGTGAATTTCCGCTATCTTCATTGGTATAATTAAATTTCGAGCAAGGTACTAGCAGATTTTCCAATTGACAACAACAAAATGAAAACGTGCCCTAGTCACAAAAGGATGTACCCAACAGAAGAAATTGCGGAAGATGCTCTAATCGAGGCACATACACGGTTCGAATACGGCAAACAGGGCGGTCCGATTGCCGTCTATCTTTGTAGCGATTGCGGGCACTTTCATTTCACATCACAAGGCTCCCCCAATAAAAAGTTAAAAGACCACATAGAGAGCGGAAAGATGAAAACACAAAAGCAAGCATATCAATGGGAATTGAAAATCAAAAAAAGGTTTTGACTTGACCGAATCACCGTAAGAAAATCAATTTCAAAGACCAAAACCTTGAAACTACGCTGCAAAGGCCAAAAAGTGGCATTAAAAAAAAGAATCGTCAGCTTGGTTTCATTTCGATTTGACAGTGGATAGATAGCCAAATTAACAAAGGCATGTAACCAACTATTCTTGTTGCAGGTTAGAGACAATCAAGTCTCCGTTTTTTCACACTCAATTTAACAAACATTATTATGATTAGACTAGCTCTCGCGGTCGGGTTTCTGGCCGTATTCGGTATTGTGGCGTATGCAATTGTGTTGCTACTGACCAACTATTTTTCAAATAAAAACAACTCTAACAAAAAGTAAAACCCCTAATTCAAATGGACACAAACAACCCTATCATTTCAAGAAAAACTATTGCATTTGGCGTGCTTGCCATCATCTTTTTAATTTTCTTCCTCATCGTTAATCCATTTTCATGGAATGATGCGGGAAACAGAACAGTGGTAGAACGAACCAATGGTCAACAGATCGTTCAATTCGCTCCAGGAATATTCTATGCAGGTTTTTTTGCCAAGGAAAAAGAATGGCCCAATCAGATCTCAGTTACTTATCAGGAGGTAAAACCGAAGCTAGATATTGAAGACAATGGAATTGAAGTCGGCCAAATCATGATCCGTTTTAGTGACGCTACTACAGCCGATGTGCGTGGTATCACACAGTTTATATTGCCATCTGATGAAAAAGAAATGATCTTGATTCACAATACCCACCGTACGCCTCAGTCGTTGGTAGTAAAGAGACTTGCTCCGTACACGAAAGAGTGTTTGCAATCATCTGCTCAATTAATGAGTAGCGAAAAGCACTACGGTGGTGGCCGTGCACAAATGGCTCAGGATTTTTTAGATCAACTGAAAGAAGGCGTTTATCTACTCAAGACAGAGGAGAACCTTGTATTCGATTCAATGGAAATGGAAAAGAAAAGAGTATATCAGACAGAAATTCAGTTCGACAAAAAGACAAATGTGCCCAAACGTAAACTTTCTTCCATAAAGGAATACGGTATTACAGTAGCTGACGCAGCAATCACTGACGTGGATTATGAAAATAAGGTCGATGAAAAATTAGTAAAAATTATCGATGCGGTTACCAAGTCATCTATTTCAAAACAAGAATTGATGACGGCTCAACAACAAACCTTGACTGCAAAAGCGAAAGGTGAGCAAGCATTGGTTGAAATTGAATACCAACAAAAACAAGATCAAACCAAGCAGGTTGTTGAAGCACAAACCAAAGTAAAGGTGGCCGAACAAGACAAGCTGCAACAAAAAATTGCCTACGAAGGCTCTATTTTGGAAGCAAAAAAGATCAAAGAGTTAGCAGATGCAAATGCTTATGCTAGACAACGAATCATGCAGGCTGACGGTGCGTTGGAGATGAAGTTAAAAGCCCAAGTAGAAGTGCAAAAAGTATGGGCCGATGCTTTTAGCAAATACACGGGAGCAGTGGTGCCACAAATCCAAACAGGAGGCGGCCCAACAACCAATGGCGCACTAAACTTCATGGATATCATGACAGCAAAAACGGCCAAAGATTTTGCGCTGGATTTGAAAAACAAAAATTAGGCGCAAAACAATCAACATAAAGGAGCGGGAGAAATCTCGCTCCTTTTTTATTTTCGGAATAGTAGCATTGTCCAACTTTCATTTCATCAAGTACTTCTCCAGAAATGATCGAGAATCTAGCACTTCTATATCCGAAAAGAAAAAATCATCTGCGTCCTCCGTAACAATGCATTTGCATTTAACTGCCTCTGCCGAGTAATATTCAAGGCCGTCTTCAAAATCACGAATGGCTTTATTCTGAATTGTCTTCCGTACCGCTGCTACATCGACTGCCGCGATATTCAGTTTGTCACAGAGAATTTCCAGTTTTTTTTTAGCCACCAAAGTGCCGTTCTTCTTCTCGGCAAAATAAAAAGCAATGGCCAAACATATAGGTGATGTGTAAACCTGAAAACTTGGATTGCTGGCTAAACTCAAAACCCGCGATGAGTACGTGAAGAGTGGATATTCTTTGTTAAGAACTGAAACCAAAATATTCGCGTCCAGAAACAACTTCATTTCTTGGCTTTGAAATATTCTTTTTTTAATGACTGACGAGAACGTACTTTTCTTTGGTATTGTACTTGTCCCTCTGCCACCATACTTACCCAATCAGCCACCGGTAAATCTTCCAGTTGCTTGTATCTTACTTGGGTCATTTTAGAATAAAGAAACTCAGTCAGTCTTGATAAGCTAATGTTATTGGCATCGGCAAATTTCTTGGCCCGCATAATGGTGGCATCATCAAAACTTAATGTGATCTTGGCGTCCATAATTAAATCCATTTATTATACGACAAAATTAATTATTTTATACGTATAAAAAAATTTCACTTAATTTTACCTTTGAAATAAATAGGAATGAAAATAGGTCTTCTGTCAGATACACATAGCTTTTTAGACCCAATGATTTTTGAGTACTTCAAAAACTGCGATGAGATTTGGCATGCAGGTGACATCGGAGATCCGGAAATAATTCATTTAATAGAAAAAGTAAAACCACTAAAAGCCGTGTTTGGGAACATCGATAACAAAGAGCTACAAAATTCACTCCCAGAAGACCTCTGGTTTCCGTGTGAAGGATTGAGCATTTGGATGACTCACATTGGCGGTGCACCTCCCAACTACAATCCTCGAGTAAAAAAAATTCTAAAAGAAAAAGTACCCGATGTTTTTATTTGCGGTCACTCGCACATTCTGCGAGTAAAGAAAGACCCTGCCTACAAGGATATGCTCTACATCAACCCAGGAGCGGCAGGCAATCATGGATTCCATACCATCAAAACGGTCATTCGATTTGAAATAAAAAAAGCTTCCATATTTAACATGGAAGCCATTGAACTCGGAAAAAGAGGTGCTCTTTAAGTCTTTTAGTCCCTGTATAACACAGCTTTAACTGCTTTCACCGTTCTAGCAACATTTGGCAAAATAGCGTCAATCAACGTAGGCGCATAAGGTAGCGGTACATCAATGCTATTGATACGGTGGATTGGGGCATCCAAATAATCAAAAGCATGTTTTTGGATATGATACGTGATCTCAGAAGAGATGGCCGCAAGTGGCCACGCCTCCTCCACAATAACCAGGCGATTTGTTTTCTTAACGGATTCGACTACTGTAGCATAGTCGATAGGCCTCACACATCGTAGATCGATTACTTCAGCAGAAATACCATCCTTCTCTAATTCAATAGCTGCTGCCAAAGCGACTTTCATGATCTTTCCAAAAGAGACGATGGTTACATCGATACCTGCCCGTTTTACATCTGCCACTCCAAACGGAATTAAATACTCTTCTGTCGGCACCTCGCCCTTATCTCCATACATCAGTTCCGATTCCATGAAAATAACGGGATCATTATCGCGGATGGCAGTTTTTAAAAGTCCTTTTGCATCATAAGGTGTATAGGGCACAACTACTTTTAGCCCTGGGGTATTCGCAAACCAGTTCTCAAAATTTTGCGAGTGTTGTGAGCTAAGCATACCGGCATTTCCGGTAGGTCCACGAAATACAATTGGAATATTAAACTGACCGCCTGACATCGACAGCATCTTAGCCGCAGAGTTGATTATTTGATCGATGGCTACTAACGAAAAATTGAAGGTCATAAACTCGATAATCGGTCGAACACCATTCATCGCTGCACCTACTCCTAATCCGGCAAAACCCAATTCAGCAATGGGGGTATCAATGACCCGTTTGGCACCAAACTCATCCAGCATTCCCTGGCTTACTTTGTAAGCGCCATTGTATTCAGCTACCTCTTCGCCCATTAAAAAAACGCTGGGATCCCGTCTCATCTCTTCGCTCATGGCCTCGCGCAATGCTTCTCTAAACTGAGTCTCTCTCATAGAAATCGGATTATTATTTAATGAACCAAGATTGTAAAATTAATGGCAGAACAGTCAGAAAGAAAATTTTGGCTGTTCTTTTTAAGACCACCCAAATAAAAACCCCCGTCAGGCAGCTGACGGGGGTTTTGATTCCAATCTATTGGTATTGCTTATTTCAGCGCATTCCGGAATGATTCCGTAGTATTGAACTTAGCAAACTCAAGATCCGTTAGTGCTTTTTCTTTCAATGCTGGGTCAATTTTAACGGCATTTACCAAATTGCTAACCACTGCATCTCCATTGCCAGAGCGAGCGGCTGCTACTGCCGCACCATAGTAGGCGATCGCATAGTTCGAATTGGAACGGATCGACTCTGCAAAAGAAGATGAAGCATTGCTAAAATCTTTGCTTAAAACCTGAGCTAAACCTTTATTGAATAGATTAACAGAGTTGGCGTTTGCAGAAGATGTAGAACTTACAGCAGCACCATAATTGGCCATGTAAATCTCGCAAGCACCCTTCACTCCATTTACACCACGTGTTACATCATTGTTTGCACCAGATAGTGATGCACGAACATGGCTGTACGCTTTATAAGGGTTTCCTCTCATCAACGCAATAGACGCAAGGTTCGCGTGAACTTCCGGTGATGGATTCAACTTAGCTGCAATTTCTAGCTGAGCAGCTGCTTTGTCAACCAAGTCCGTTTTTGCCGGATTCTCGATGACTGCCTGTAAATAGGCGGCTCCCAAATTATTGTGTGCAGTCCAGTTTGTTCCCTTTTTTGTAGCTGCTTCATAGATCGCAGTTTTTTCCTCCAGCGAAGGAGTCAATGTAGCAGAATACATAAGTTCATCGAATGTCAATGCATCTAGCCCAGCTTGGCCTGTTGTAATTTGCTTAGCTAAAACGGAAATCTCTGCTTCCGTTTTTTTCACCTTGATCGTTAAAATCTCAGTTTTCGCTGTACGTAAGCCAGGATAAACGTCCTTAAACACTTTGTTATAGGTTGCTAATTTCTTCAATTGCTTCTCCTGATCTTCAAAAGACCCACCATTATTTACTACGTTCAAATAAGCAGCTTTTTCATCAGCTGTTATCCCAGCGTAAGCGGCCAAGGCAGTTTTAAACTCTGACCAATCTTCAAAAATGGGCTTCAATATAAAATTGATCTTGGCTGCCTCGTCCTTGTAGTCGTATTTCTTCATCTGTGCGCGATAGAATTTTTCTATGGCAGCAGCACGCTCTTTTGATAGATTGGTGTTGATTCTCTCTAAACCCTCTGGCGAGTGAGTTCCTGTAATCGTTACCGTGCGAGTTACGTTCTTAGAAGCAATGAATGCGTCCAATTGTTTTCCTTTTTCAGCTTTCGTTTCCGAAGTACGCAAAACAGATTTGCCCCTTTCAAAAATAAAATCAGGGATAACAACCGGAATCAACTCTTCTTGTGGATTGTAGCTGTGAGATGCAAAGGCAGCATAGTAAGAATTTTGAACTAGTTTAGATGTTGTGATGATGCCAGTGGCATATGACAACCTAGGAGTTGTCTTGGATTTCGTGCCTTTTGATGCTACCCCCTGAATTTCTACCGTTCCGGTTTTGTAGGCGTCCTTATAAGGGAACATAAAAGCTTTGCTAACTTTAGTCTCTTCTTTAGCACTATTGGGATAATCTTCAGCCTTCAATGGAAGAGCTGGCAGTGCTAACTCGTTTTCTCCATACTTGTAAAAAGTATTGAGTGTATAAACAGTTCCTTTTTTAAGAAGCTTCACCGGTAGATTGCCTGACAGGTCAAAATTGACAGTGTCTTTGTGTACTTCCAGCGGATTTGGCTTAATTTCGAGCTTCTGCTCTTTAGCCATTTTAATCATTTGCGGAAGCGTACAACTTGTGAAAGTCAAAGTTCCGATGATCAGCAGTGAATAAACTAATTTTCTCATGGATTTGGTGTTAGTGGTCTTTTTTAAAGAATGGCAAATTTAGGTGTAAGCCTTTTTTTTTGCAATAATACTCAAAAAAATAGAAAATTGGTCAGTAGAAAGCCCCTTTGGAACGCTTATATTTGTTGTTTGAAAGAATAATCGTTGAAAAGCCGATTTACTCGGGTAAAGAGTCAAATTAATTGAATTTTATGCAGTTCGTTGAGCCAATCAAACATTACTTTGAAAGACATGCGTTTGGCGTTTGCTCTGCTTTAGGAGATAAGCTCGGAATTGCAACCTCCTCAATACGATTATTCTTTATTTACGCCTCTTTTTTGACCCTTGGGTCGCCCATTATCATCTACCTTTCCCTTGCTTTTGTAATGAATATGCGAGCGCATCTTCGAAAAAGAAGCACTATCTGGGATCTTTAAAACCGCAGCTGGTTAAACTTGCTTTTGCGTAAAAGGAAATAATCTACTACCAACCAGTTGGGGTAAATTTGAGTAACCTTAAAATTATTGAGTTTGCTTGCTAGCCCGCTGCGTTTACGGACTTCAATTTGGATGTTCCTGAAGAAATCAAATTGAGCACGAAAAACCGCAAAAAAGTCCTTTGGTGAAGGCTGTAAAAGGAATTTGAATGCGGCTGCCCAATCCAAGACAACCCTTACGGGCAGTTTCCAAATCAATTGGGAAGTAGGCAGATGCTTAAAAATGAGACTCAATCCATTTCGAAAGTTCAAATAGGTCTTTTTTGGACTCGCTGATGACAGCGTCCCCCCACCAACGTGATAAACAGTGCTACCCCCCTCAAAATAAATCTGATAGCCTGCACGCTTTAGTCGCCAACAAAAATCGATCTCTTCCATGTGCGCAAAATAGTCTTCATCGAGCCCACCCATTTCATGAAAAATGGTTGAGCGAACAAAATGACAGGCACCCGTAGCCCAAAATATAGGAACGGTATCATTAAACTGACCTTGGTCCTGTTCCAATTTGTCAAATATTCTTCCGCGGCAGAATGGATAGCCCAATGCATCTAAATACCCTCCTGCTGCACCAGCGTATTCAAAATGCGTTTTGTGCCTGAATGACAAAATTTTTGGTTGGATAGCTGCAATAGTCGGATCCCTATTGAACAATGAAACGATTGGATGCAACCAACCATTGGTAACTTCTACATCTGAATTAAGAAGAACATAGTAAGTGGCTGAGACTTGTTTTAGCGCAAAGTTATAGCCACCACAGAAACCTAAATTGCGTTCGATATTAATCAACTGAACGGTCGGAAAAAATTTCCGAATAAATTCAACAGAGTCATCAGTGGAACCATTATCCGCGACTACAATAAGTGCACCTTCGCTATGTGAAATGACCGTTGGTAGAAATTGTTCTAAAAATTTCTTTCCATTATAGTTAAGGATAACAACGGCAAGCTCAGTCATCCCATCAAATTACTTAGATCAAGTCCGGGAATGTTTGGCAATAATCCCTCGGTGCTTTTCTTCAATTCTTCCTTCGCTAACGCATCCGCCTTTTCGCTAGCAATGTTTACTGCGGCAATTACTAAATCCTGAATGAGTATCTTATCGGTTGACGTCAATATCGCAGGATCAATATCCAACATCACCACTTGTTTTTTTCCATTCACTGTTGCTTTCACCATACCTCCACCCGATTCTCCAACAGCAGTTACAAAAGCGAGTTTATCCTGGGCTTCTTTCAAGCGCGATTGCACCTCTTTCATCTTGCCCATCATTTTCATCATATCAAACATAACACTCCAGTTAAAGTGGGCAAATGTACGTTTTATGTTTGGGGGAAAAAGCGGAAAAATATAAATACTGAAGAGTATAGGATTACTTCCGAAGCAATACCACTGTTCCAGTCCGCTTCAACGAGCGTCCTGCTAAATCAGTAATGGTTGCAGTCCATACGTATGAAGCCAAGGGCATTGGTAACCCAAGTTGGGTACCATCCCAAGGCTCATTCTTGTCAGAATAAAAAACCAGCGCACCCCACCGATCAAAAATCGATAGTTCGAGTCGGGTAATAAACTGACCTCTCAACTCAAAAACTTCATTTTCTGTGGGCCCTCTCCCATCGGGGGTGAAGGCTGTCGGGTAAACCAGATTTATCGATTTGATAAATATTACTTGATTAGAAGCAGAGGCAACCAAACCAGCTTGGTTAGCTTTTGCAACCACCCGATAGGAAACAATCTGATTCTTTGTGTCGGGCTGATCATCAATGAATGTAGTGGTGTTGCCAAGATTGAATGTTCGAACGAGCACACCCGCTTTGTCGTACTTCTCGAGCGAGTAACTTTGAACGCCCAATCTCCAACCGGTATAATCTGACCAAGTAAGTGTTACTTCATTGCTATTACTTATCGTTCCTTGTAGCCGGATGGGACAAACCGGCTCACTGTCATCACTTTTATTTTTACATTCATCTATATAATTGATCTTATAACAAAATGAGCCATTGGTGGTGTATGTGTCATCAACCAACTTAGGCGGAATTGTGGTTGAAATTGGGGTAAAAATTCCTTGATTAGAAGAACGCAGAATGGTATAGGTAGATGCCTTGGATGCAGGTTCCTGAATCCAATCTAATTGAACACCCGATGAAGATACAACTGCACTCGTATTTAGAACGGTGGGTGGCTTTGTGGTCGTAACTGAAATACCACATTTTTCGAGCGAAGTGCTAGTAGCCCCACCAACAAAGGTGCTTCGAATTTGATAGCAGTAGTTAATGTTACAATCGACATCAACATCGCTAAAGGTGACTGGTGCACCAGGAATTGATGTATAAAAATTTTTGTCGCGGAGCACGTCTACTTTTGTCACTCCTGCAGATGAGGTCAGCCAATTTAGGCGATTGACATCACTGATTAGTGTAAGATCAAAATTATGACTGCACACAGGTTGTGAGAAATTGATACTTTGTCCACTGCAGGGATCAAACGAACTTAATCTGAAACAGTAGAAGTTGTCATCTAGTCGCAAACTGGGTATTGTCAATGAGCTCACACCATAAAGAGTTTGGAACTGCTGAAAGTTAGTTGAGTTGATAGCGATTTCTAATTTGTATTGAATATTCGTCTGTGGGGTAAAGTCCAGCCTGAGTGTTGAGGCATCAATGGCCGTCAATGAACTTATTTGCGTTGTTGGAAGAACCGGTATCGCCTGAAAGGGCTTGACAAGTGAATTGCAATTATTAGCAGCATTTAGTTTCTTCCCTCGAACAGAAATACTAAAATTGCCAGGAGCAGCGTACGCATATTGCGCAACTTGATTGTTGCTAAATGGAATTTGCACGACTGGAGAACCATCACCAAAATCAATCGCGTACTGATCGTAGCTCTTGTCAGTTACCTTAACAGAAACCTGCGAATTCGTGCAGGTATATAATTCGAACGCAGGCTGGATGTTTGGATCAACGGTGACGGTTATATCGTCATTCAAAATGCTTTGGTAAAAAACAGAAAGTTTGTAGGTTCCTGGATTTGTATAAGTAAAGGTGAACTGATTTTGTTGCTGTGTATTGTTACCAAGAAAATCCATCAAGCATGGCTTTCCCCCTGTGCATTCATCAACAGTAATCAAATTGGCATTTGTGATGGTAATAGTAAATGGAGCACAGCCTCTCACTTGGTCTACTTGAAATCGACCCTTGCGGCTGACATATTGAGCTTGCCCCGCAATTACCGAAAAAACCATAACCAGTAAAAGGATCTGTTTTCTCACTCGTCTAGCTTTACCTGCTTCAAAAACTTCTCTGCTTTCACCATGTCGTCATGCAATAAGCGGTCTGTTTCTATAAACGGAACTGCTTCCCTAAAAGTATCTACAAATGCAGCAAGCTTGTCAGACGTCTTTGCTGGCTTTCTGAAATGCAATGCCTGCGCTGCTGTAATTAATTCGATGGCCAAAATAGAATACAAATTATTGACAACCCGAAATGCTTTTGTTGCTGCATTGGCGCCCATACTGACATGATCTTCTTGCCCATTGGATGATACGATCGAATCGACCGAGGCGGGGGTACAGAGTTGTTTATTCTGACTAACTAACGAAGCTGCTGTGTATTGTGGAATCATCAAGCCCGAGTTAATACCTGGATTAGCCACTAAGTAATTGGGAAGATCGCGTAAACCGGAAATTAACTGATACGTTCTTCTTTCGGATATGCTACCCAATTCTGCTAAGGCAATCGCCAAAAAATCCAGTGAAAGTGCCAATGGTTGACCATGAAAATTACCCGCTGAAATTATTTTATCCTCTTCTGGAAAAATATTGGGATTGTCTGAAACACTATTGAGTTCTGTCAGAATAGTGTTGACGACAAATTCAATAGCATCAAGACTTGCTCCGTGTACCTGAGGAATGCAACGAAACGAATACGGGTCTTGGACATGTTTTTTACACTGAGAAATAATCTCACTACCAGCAAGTAGCCGCTGAATTTCTTTCGCCACTTTCATCTGCCCATTGTGGGGGCGAATTTGATGTACTAGCTCATCGAAGGGTTCTATACGACCATCAAAAGCATCCAACGAAAGCGCACCAATAACATTTGCCAACCGTTGAAGGCGCTGCGCATGAAGTGAACACCAAACACCATAGGCGCTCATAAACTGTGTTCCATTCAACAGCGCCAACCCTTCTTTGGCTTGAAAGTGAATGGCATTCCAGTTTAAAAGTTTTAAAACCTCCGCACTAGGATAGACTTTTCCGAGATAATGCACTTCTCCCTTACCTATTAAAGGGAGCGCCAGGTGCGCAAGAGGAGCCAAATCTCCTGAGGCGCCCAAAGAGCCCATTTCAAAAATTCGAGGCAAAACACGCTCATTGAACATAGCAGCCAATCGCTCAGCTGTTTCCAACTGAACACCGGAATGACCATACGAAAGGGATTGCACCTTTAGAAACAACATGAGTAGAACAATCTCACGGGGCACTTCTCGTCCTGCACCGCAGGCGTGAGACATTACCAAGTTCTCCTGCAATTTCTCAAGTTGATCTTTTGGGATGTTGCGATCATACAGTGAACCAAATCCAGTATTTATTCCATAGACCGGTGTGGTCGATGAGGCTATTTTGCGGTCTAGATACTCGCGGCAACGAACAATTTTATTCGTAGAATCAGCAGACAAAGCAATCTTCGAATGACCATGAAGAATTTGATCTAAATCATCCAAGGTTAACTGCTTGTTCGATATAATATGGGTTGACTGCATTAGACTCGTTAAAATTCAAGAATCAAAATTCCGGATTCAAATTTCAAATGTTCATTTCATTAGCTTACTGATAATCTCATCAACTGAAAGTTTTTCTTGCTCTCCCTTTGTCATGTCCTTTAACGTTAAAACTCCGCTTTCCTTTTCATCTGAGCCAATGACAATTACGAACGGTATTTCCTTCTTGTTCGCGTAGTCCAATTGCTTTTTCAATTTAGCTACATCAGGGTAAACTTCTGTAGCGATGCTGTTTTCGCGGAGTTGGTGGGCGACATGCAATGAGTAGCGCAACGTGGCATCATCAAAGTGTGCAATCATTACTGTGGAAGTCGCATGCGCTTCTTTAGTAAACAGTGATAGTTCTTCCATGGCATCGTGGAGGCGATCTACCCCAAACGAAATCCCCACACCTGAAACATCGGGCAGACCAAAGACACCTGTTAGATTGTCATAACGACCACCACCACTAACACTGCCAATGGCCACATTATCTATTTTTACTTCAAAAATGCAGCCTGTGTAGTAGCTCAAGCCACGGGCAAGAGAAATATCAAACTCCACATGCTGCTCTGTTGCTCCATAGCTTTGCAATAAGCTCAACACTTCTTCAAAATCAGCAATTCCTTTTTTTCCTTTCTCAGAATTTGAGAATTTTGACCTTAAGAAATCAATTTTCTGTTGAGTGCTGCCTTTGAAATTTAGAATAGCAAAAACCGAATCGATGCCTTTATCTTCAAATCCGCGGGAGCGCAATTCTTCTTTTACTTTTTCTTCGCCAATCTTATCCAGTTTATCAATAGCAACAAACAATGAAGATTCCTTTTCAGAGCCTATTAATTCAGCCAAGCCAGAAAGGATTGCCCGATGATTTATCTTGATCGTAAAATCGTTAATGCCAAGAGATTTAAAAACTTCTTTGATCATCAACACAATCTCTGCCTCACAGATTAATGAATCTGTACCAACTACATCGGCATCGCATTGGTAAAACTCGCGGTAGCGTCCTTTCTGTGGTCGATCTGCCCGCCACACGGGTTGGATTTGGTAACGCTTAAAGGGGAAAGTAATCTCACCTCGGTTCATCACAACGTATCGGGCAAATGGAACGGTGAGGTCGTAGCGGAGGCCTTTTTCTGAAATCTCGGACGTTAAAAGTTTCGAGTTTTTGGTTTCTAGTTTCGAGCTATCTACGTCTTTCAGATAATCACCGGAGTTCAACACTTTAAACAACAACTGATCCCCCTCCTCCCCATACTTTCCAGTCAGTGTTGAAAGGTTCTCCATCGCAGGAGTCTCCAAAGGCTGAAAGCCGTATTTCTGAAAAACTTTGCGGATATTGTCAAATATAAACTGCCGCTTGGCCATTTGTACCGGGCCGAAGTCGCGAGTGCCTTTTGGAATAGTGGGTTTGTCCATGTTATAAACCGCCAAATCTAATCAGGATTTTTCAGTTACGATGACAGTTTCCTGTTGCTAGTTTCCAGTTACGGGTTTCCGGTTTCCTAATTGTGCCGTGAGTGGTGAACTTTCTGGGAGCGTGGGGCAGGGATGGCAACGGAAAGCCCGAAGTGAGATGGATTTGCGTTTGGCCGGACTTGCAGTGGACAGCCCGGTGCCCTTGCGCCACGCAGGGCAGCCCCCCAATTACTAAAACTTACTGAAACTCAAATGGGAGAAAGAACCAGAAACCAGCAACTGGCAACTTTTTCTGCCTTGCAATCTGGAAAATGATGCTTATTTTTGCCCCTCATTTTTTAACCATTACACCATGTCAGTTACCAGACTAAAAAGAAAGAACCGTAAAGACAAAGCCAAATCAGCTCGTAGAAGAACAGCGTTGAAGACAGAAGGCTTCAAACCAGTGGCTAAGTCGGTGGACATCGAAAAGATCAAAGAAAGCTTTAAGAAAAAAGCATAAAAAAAGGGACTGCTTTTTTAGCTAGTCCCCTTTTTTTGATTCCAAAACTCAGTATTTACTCCTTATTCTTAAGATCCTGAACTTCAGCACGTATAGCTTGTGCTATGTTTTTTAGGTCTTGCATACCCTTTCTTACGCGGGTTCCTGCTGCACTATTTGCTTTGTTATAAAACTTGTCTGCATCGCCTTCTAGTGATGCGATCAATGCTTTTAGTTCATCGAATTTTTTCATAGTTACGGTGTGTTTAGTTTTTTTTGATCTAATCCTAGTGCCAAATTAGCTAAAAACCTTCAAAAACAATCAAAAAACCCAACTTTTTAAAATTTGGTCACACTTACAAGCTCTTCCTTTTTGTAAAAACCACTATCTAACTTCGTTTTTAAGGCTGAGAACGCGGTTAGCGTCTCTTCCACATCCTTCAAAGAATGTGATGCCGTGGGGATAATCCGGAACATAATCACGTCTTTGGGCACTACGGGATAGATAACCACGGAGCAGAAGATGCCGTAGTTTTCGCGCAATTCCATGGACATATTGGCTGCCTCTCCGACTCCACCATTAAAAAGAACGGGAGTTGGTGGTGTATTTGTTTCATTGATTGCAAAGCCTCGGTCTTTTAATCCCGTTTTTATTGCCTTCATAATGGTGTGGAGATTAGTGCGAAGTTCAGGATGCTTCTTTACCAACTCCAACCTTTTCATCCCGCCAATTACTAATGGCATCGGCAGGCTCTTGGCATAAATCTGTGACCGGACACTGTACCTCAAAAACTTAATAATTTTTTTGTCACCTGCTACAAAAGCACCAATGCTGGCCATTGCCTTGGCAAATGTAGAGAAGTATAAATCGATGCCGTCTTGCACGCCCTGCTCCTCTCCAACCCCTGCACCTGTTGCACCCATGGTTCCAAAACCATGCGCATCATCAACCAACAGACGGAAATTATATTTTTTCTTTAGTGCCACCACCCCTTTCAGATCACCCATATTACCGGACATTCCAAAAACTCCTTCGGTAATTACCAAAATCCCCCCTCCAGTCTCATTCGCTAACTTGGTAGCTCGCTGCAACTGTTTTTCCAGGTTCTCCATGTTATTATGCGGATAAACAAATCGCTTACCCATATGAAGTCGAACACCGTCTATTATACAAGCGTGCGATTCTGAATCGTACACAATTACATCTTTGCGATCGACCAACGCATCAATAATTGACAGAACGCCTTGATATCCAAAGTTCAATAACATCGCATCTTCTTTGGATACAAAATCAGCCAACTGCTTTTCAAACTCTAAGTGATACACCGAATTACCAGACATCATGCGTGCCCCCATCGGAGACGCCAGTCCAAACTGCGCAGCCGAATCTGCATCTGCCTTACGAACCTCAGGGTGGTTGGCCAAGCCCAAATAGTTGTTTAAACTCCAGTTTAAAACAGTCTTTCCATTAAACTTCATGCGCGGGCCTATTTCGCCCTCCAATTTGGGGAAGAAGAAATAATCGTCAGGTAAGTGAGAATACTTTGCCAACGGGCCTTCTTCCATGCGGAGTTTTTCAAATAAATCAACCATTCTTTTTTCGTTTTCGGTTATAAGATACTTTACATTTAAGCCCTAAAATGACATATCTGTTATTGGCTAGAGCTTTAAAGTGGCGCAAAAATAAGAAAATTAGATGGCAAAAATTCATAAACTTCTTAACACAAAACTGATTAGTGTTTGCTTAGACTAAGTACTTTTTAAAGGTAGGCTAGGCAGCTGATAAATGGCATTGGAAAACAAAGCCAAACGATCAATTAATTTTTTAACTTTGGCTTGACCGTTTCGAAAAACAATCACCTCCTCATTTTCTATCGAATATGATAACGAAGACCCAACTCAAGCAATCCATTGACAACTTACCAGAGAAATTCACACTGGATGAATTGATGGACAAGATTATCTTAATTGATAAGATTGAAAGGGGCAACGATCAATCGGAAAAAGGGGAGACATTTTCTGAGGAAGAACTTGATATTGAACTGGCAAAATGGTTCAAATAAAGTGGACAAAATTGGCCGTGAATGATCTAAAGGGAATTTATGCCTACATCTCACGAGACTCCGAGAAATATGCAAAAATTCAGGTACTCAGAATCCGAAATAGACCAAGCATCCTTAGTAAACATCCCTTAGCTGGGAAACCCGTAAAAGAATACAAAAGCAGCACTTACAGAGAGATAATCGAAGGACGTTACAGAATTGTTTACAAAGTCATCGATAAAAACCGAGTTGATATTTTAACGATTCATCAATCAGCAAGAATACTTACTAGAAGACAAATTGAATAATGCACATGAAAAAAATCGATAAACTCCTGATCGCAAATCGTGGAGAAATAGCGCTTCGGATTATGCGAAGCGCCAAAGAAATGGGCATCAAAACCGTGGCCGTGTTTAGCGAGGCCGACCGCAATGCCATGCACGTACGATTTGCCGATGAGGCTTACTGTATTGGCCCTCCGCCCTCGTCTGAATCTTACCTGCGAAAGGACAAGATTATTGATGTTGCAAAAAAATCAGGTGCAGACGCCATTCATCCTGGGTATGGATTCCTTTCGGAGAATGAAGAATTTGCTGATTTGGTAAAAAAGGAGGGACTCATCTTTATCGGACCTTCGGCCAAATCCATGGAAACCATGGGCGACAAATTGGCGGCAAAGGAGGCTGTTTCAAAATTCAATGTGCCGTTGGTACCCGGTACCAAAACAGCAATTACAGATATCGCAGAAGCAAAAGACATAGCAAAAAAGATTGGGTATCCGATTCTAATTAAAGCCAGCGCGGGTGGCGGTGGTAAAGGGATGCGGGTAGTAGAGAATGAGGCGGATTTTCAAAATCAAATGGAACGTGCCATCAGCGAAGCAACCTCTGCGTTCGGGGATGGATCCGTGTTTATCGAGAAGTATATTATGAAACCCCGCCATATTGAATTCCAGATTTTTGGAGATCAACATGGAAATGTGGTTCATTTATTTGATCGCGAGTGTTCCATCCAACGAAGACATCAGAAAGTAGTTGAGGAAGCGCCCTCTTCTGTGTTGACTCCAGAGCTTAGAAAAAAAATGGGAGAGGCAGCCGTAAACGCAGCGAAAGCGGCTAACTATTACAATGCGGGCACCATCGAGTTTATTCTTGATGAAGACATGAGCTTCTATTTCTTAGAGATGAACACGCGCCTCCAGGTAGAACACCCTGTCACTGAAATGATTACGGGTCTCGATCTTGTGAAGCTGCAAATCAAAATAGCAGAAGGAGAAAAGCTCCCCTTCACGCAAGACGATCTGGCCATACATGGACACGCCATTGAAGTGCGGGTGTGTGCAGAAGACCCTACGAATAATTTTTTGCCCGATATAGGAACATTGCAAACCTATCGCGTGCCGCAAGGACATGGGGTGCGTGTTGATGGAGGTTTTGAAGAAGGGATGACTATTCCCGTCCAGTACGACCCCTTGTTGGCCAAACTTGTCGTACACGCAGAAACACGCGAATTGGCCATGGATAAAATGAAACGAGCCATAGAGGATTTTGAAATAAGCGGGGTTGCCACTACACTGGGATTTGGTCATTTCGTAATGGGGCATGAGGCTTTCCGTTCTGGCAACTTCAATACCCGATTTATTGAAAATCATTTCAAACCTGAATATTTAAACACTAAGGAAGACCCTGTTGAGGAACTTCTTGCTGCGGCCTTTGCAGTTGAGGTCATCAATGCATCTAAGGCTGAAGTGTCTACCGAGGCAACGCAATCAACCACCACCAGCAAATGGAGAAAAAATAGGTTGTAGCTATGGCGGAAATAAAGCCTATCCGAGCTTGGCGATATGCATCAACCCCGGGTTTCAACATAGAAGACGTGACCGCGCCTTTGTTTGACGTGGTCTCTGACAAACAGCGAGAAAAACTCTACGAAAATCCACTTAACTCTATTCACCTGTCGGTACCACAGGGTTCACATCCTGCCGAAAAAGCAAAACAATTGCTCAGCCGATGGAAAACAAATGGAACAATCCAGCAAGATGTGATTCCGGGAATTTATGTGTACTACCAATATTTTAAGTTGGCAGGCTCGTCAAAAGATTTTTGCCGAAAAGGATTTGTGAGTCACATTCGGGCATACGACTGGAAAGAGAATGTTATCCTTCGCCATGAGAACACCATTCCCAAAGCGGTAAATGACCGAGTCGAACTATTGGAAAAAACAGAGCTTCATGTGAGCCCAACCCATGGGCTATACACAGATCCTACGTTTGAACTTGAAGTCTATATGGATGAAGCAATCCAGATGCCCATCTACGAAACGGAGGATTACCAGGGAGTACGTGATGTGCTTGCGGTAATCCACGATGCAAAAATCATCCAACGATTTATCGATGTGACCGCTCCGTTAAAAATCATCTTAGCCGATGGTCATCATCGATATGAGAGCTCATTGGAACTAAAACATCGCCTCGAAAAAGCAAATCCGCATCCGACAGGAAAAGAAGGTTATCATTTTCATTTGATGTATCTGACCAACACTGAAGCTGGCGACCTGCGCATCTTGCCCACCCATCGGCTGATCAATGGAATAAAAGATTTTAGTGAAACTGAGGTTATCAATAAATTATCGACAGACTTTGAAGTCAAAGTAATTGAAAACCCAGATTCGCTTCATGAAATCATCATGGGGAAAAAATGGGCCTTTGGGATCATTCTGAAAAACCATGCCTTGAAGATTCGGCTGAAACCAGAAGCCATCTATCAAATGACGTGGCATTTTCCGGATGAAATAAAGAACCTTGATCTGACAGTACTGCATTATTTCATTATCGAACGGATTCTTGGGATTCCTGGTAAAGACCAACGCGGTTCTGACAACATTTCCTTTGAGCGGAATTTTTCGGTTTGTCTGGCAAAAGTGAATCAAGGTGAGCAACAAATGGCTATCATCACACAAGAAGTGAGCATCGAAGAGATCAAGAAAGTGTGTGCCAGTGGATATACAATGCCTCAAAAGTCAACCTATTTCTATCCTAAAGTGATTAGCGGTTTCCTGTTTAGTTCTATTAAAGAAGATGAATTTCAAACCACCTCTTATTGTCCGTTTTGAACTTATAGATCAAAATTTCTATTTTTAGGTATATGGAAACAAATCTACTTTCAAGGATTACATTAAATCCTGCAGTTTGTCACGGTAAACCAACTATCAGAAACACTCGATACATGGTAGAAAGTATATTAGAGTATTTGGCTGGTGGAGACACGATTAGTGACCTGATTAAGTCTTTCCCAGATCTCAATGAATCCGATATTCTTGCATGCATTGCTTATGCAAATCGAGTTATGAAAATGAAGGGAGCGATTCCAGAAGCTGAATGAATAGATGAATTTTTTAGTTGACGCCCAACTTCCTTTTGGTTTGAGTGTTTTGTTCACCGAGAAAGGACATGACTCAGTACATACTTCTCAGCTACCCGACAAAAATCTGACTACTGACAATACTATTCGAATCTTATCGATACAAGAAAAGCGAATTGTAGTTACTAAGGATAGTGACTTTTTCGATTCTTATATCTTGAAAAAAGAGCCGTTCAAAGTTGTTTTTGTGAGAACTGGAAATCAAAAAACAAGTGTACTCACCAATCTATTTGCGCGCAAATTTGATCAAATTATAAAAAGCTTGGAACATGGTGGGTTGGTCGAAGTGACCATGGAACATGTAAAAATTCTTTACTAGTCAATGAACGCACCAAAACACCCCCTTATTCTCGCTTCTAGTTCACCACGCAGGCAATTTCTTCTGAAAGAAGCTGGTTTTGTGTTCACCATTGATTCGCCCGATATCGATGAATCATTTCCAGCTTCAATGCCACATGACCAGGTACCTATCTATTTGGCGGAAAAAAAAGCGAGAGCACTTTCAGCCAAAATCAACGATGAGATTGTCATTGCTGCAGATACAGTTGTGATACTGGGTGATCAAATACTCAACAAGCCAGCAAATAGAGAAGACGCAATCCAAATGGTAAGCCTCTTGAGTGGTGCAACCCATCGAGTTATCACAGCTGTCTGCTTGTTAAGCCAAACCAAAATGGTGTCATTTGACGACCGTACAGAAGTAAGTTTTGCGAAGCTGACCGCTGATGAGATTGAATTTTATATTGACACCTATAAACCTTTTGACAAAGCAGGATCTTATGGTGCACAAGACTGGTTGGGAATGGTGGGTATAGAAAGAATCAATGGAAGCTACTTCAATGTAATGGGTCTTCCCATGCATAAAGTCTACCAGCAGCTTATCCAATTCTAAAACTCATAGCAGCAGTTTTTGTCCATTCGCAAAAGGCATCAGAACTTGTTAACTTTGCTGAAACAATTTCGTAGACCTAGAACATGAGAAGAATCAGGAAAGTACATTTTGCACTGGTGGCCTTGGCTTTACTTTTTGTATTGGCTTTTTCACCTGCTGAACGCTATTTCGAAATTGCCAAGAGCATAGACATTTTTGCTTCGTTATTCAAAGAAGTAAATAAACTCTACGTGGATGACATAAGTCCTACCAAAATCGCCCATAACGGAATCGATCAAATGCTCAATTCGCTTGATCCCTATACCAATTACATTTCCGAAGATCAAGTAGAAGACTATAGAACACAGAATACGGGACAATACGGTGGCATTGGAGCTTTGACGAGGGTATTTAACAAAAAGACAATGATAACCATGGTGTACGCGGACTACCCAGCGTACAAAAACGGTCTTCGAATAGGAGATGAAGTGATAAAAATGGATGGTATAGAGCTTTCCAAGTTATCTCTGGAAGAAGCGAATCACCTCATGCGAGGACAAGTGGGGACGCCTGTTAAACTCACGATTAAAAGGTACGGACAAGATCAGCCATTCGATCTTGAGTTTAAGAGAGAAAAAATAAAGATCAACAATGTTCCTTACTCAGGCATGCTGGCCGATGATGTGGGTTATATCCAGCTGACCGAATTTACACCTGATGCTGGTAAAGAAGTAAAAACTGCACTGGTCAGTTTAAAAGAAAAAGGCGCAAAAAATATCATACTCGACTTGCGAGGAAATCCAGGCGGTCTTCTGTTTGAAGCGGTCAATATATGCAATCTCTTTGTCCCCAAAGGCAAAAAAATTGTCGACACAAAGGGCAAGCTGGCAGAACACAATGTGACGTACGAAACCTTAAATAACCCTGTGGATACTGAGATCCCAGTTGTAGTATTGATTAATCGTGGTAGTGCTTCAGCCTCTGAGATTGTGGCGGGTACACTACAGGACTACGACAGGGCTGTCATAGTCGGTGAACGGTCATTTGGAAAAGGTCTGGTTCAACTGAGCAGACCACTCCCTTATCATGCGCAGGTAAAAATTACCACTGCCAAATATTATACTCCTACGGGCAGGTGCATTCAAGTTTTAGACTATACACACCGGAGAGAAGATGGCAGTGCGGGTTCTGTTCCAGATTCGTTAAAAAAGGAATTCAAAACCTCTAAAGGAAGAAAAGTGTATGACGGTGGAGGCATTGATCCGGACGTCAAATTGCCAGCCCAAGAAGCCTCTTCGATTACTCAGGCGCTTCATGTAAGTGGTTTTATCTTTGACTATGCGACACAATACGCGTTTAGCCATTCGACTATTCAAGATCCAAAAACTTTTGCATTGACCGATAAGGAGTATGACAATTTTGTTCAATGGATGAAGGATAAAAACTATACTTACCATACTGCGCTTCAAAGCGAATTGAAGGCATTGGAGGAAGAGGCAAAGCGTGAAAAATATTTCGACCAACTAAAACCTTCGATCGAAGCCATCCAAGCGAAGTTAAAAGAAAGCCGAAAAAACGATCTGATGAACTTTAAAGATCAAATCAAAATTTTGCTCGAAGAAGAAATTGCCGCTCGTTACTATTTAGAAAAGGGAGCCGTGGAAGCAAGATTCAAATATGACCTTGAGGTTAAAAAGGCGATAGACATCTTTCACGATCCTGCTTTCTACAAAAAAATCCTTGGCAGTAATTAGCCGATGCGCCTGCCAGCATTTCGTTACAAGTATAGTGTAGTTCCGATAATTGGGTTGCTCATCCTACTCGTTATTATGGATTCTTGCCTGCAGTTTCGAATGAGCAAAAAAGAGATTAGCTCCTATTTCAAAACGAAAGAGAAAAAAGGGACACTGCACGAGTATAAATATGATCACCAGAAAATAAACTATTTGAAGGTAGGCGATGAGGCTTTGCCCTTGGTTGTGTTTTTACATGGGTCTCCTGGTTCATTGAGCGCTTTTATCGATTTTATGGCCGATACAGTCTTGCTCTCGAAGGCTCAATTGATAACCGTTGATCGCCCCGGATTTGGCGAATCAAATTTTGGATATGGAGAAAAATCAGTGGCGCGACAATCATCTGTGTTGAAACCATTGATAGAAAAAAACAAACTAAACAGACCTGTCATTCTGGTTGGTCACTCAATGGGCGGCCCTGTTATTTCTCGTATGGCAATGGACTATCCAGAGCTCATCGATGGCCTCGTGATTGTTGCCGGATCCATTGATCCGGACCTGGAGCCAAACGAAACCTGGTTTAGGGCTCCGTTAGCAGCGCCCTTTTTGCGTTGGCTATTGCCGAGATCCTTTCGTGCATCGAATCAGGAAATCTATCATTTGAAACCTGAACTTCATGAGATGCTTCCTTTGTGGAAAAAAATCAAAGCATCTACCATTGTGGTTCAAGGAAAAAAAGACGTGCTTGTCGACCCCGCGAACGCTCAATTCGCAAAGAAAATGATCGTCAACGCGCCTGTAGAATTAATGATGATTGATGAACTGAATCACTTTGTTCCATGGAGTAACCCCGAACTGATCCGTGAAGCTATTTTTAAGTTGGTCAGCTCTTCAAGTACCTCTGCCCATTAATCTAAGCAGCCCAGTTCGTTTACTCGTAGCGCAGCGATTTGACTGGTTCAATGAGCGCAGCTTTTAACGCTTGATAACCAACAGTGAACCAAGCGATAGCCAACGCTCCTAACGAACTAATTGCAAAAATGAAAACAGTAATCTCCACACGATAGGCAAATTGACTTAGCCAGTAGTCCAGCAAGAAATAAGCGGGCACTACAGCCAAAATGATAGAAATGACAACCAGTAAAGTAAACTCCTTTGAAAGCAAGGCGGTGACACTTGATACGCTGGCGCCCATTGCTTTCCGTATGCCAATTTCCTTTGTCCGCTGTTCGGCAGTAAACGCTGCCAATGCAAACAAACCTAAGCTGGCAATGAAAATCGCCAATACGGTGAATACTGTAAAAAGTGAACCTAGGCGTTCTTCTTCCCGAAAAAGTTGATCAAAATTTTGATCAAGAAAAGAATACTCCAAAGGATCACCAGAAGCATATTCTTTCCAAAGGGTTGTTACTTCCTTCACCACATCATCTGCTTTTCCAGTATATCGCACTAATAGGTTGTTTGATTTATCCGTTAGCTGAATGACCATAGGCCGAACTTTCACCTTGTACGATTCAAAATTAAAATCCTTTACTACACCGATTACTTTCATGGGAATTTCAGTGATAATTCCTTTGCTCGGATCTCCACCAAACACGATCAATTTTTCCTGCAATGGTTGCTCCCATCCAAGTTCACGAGCTGCGGCTTCGTTGATGACCACTACGGTGGAGTCCGAAGGAAAGTCGCGTGAAAAAAAACGACCCTGCAACAATTCAAATTTCAGTACATCGGCATGGTCATAGTCTGCAAAGTAGGTGCCTAGCAAATGGTCCTTCCTTGTAACAGCATTGCGGAACGCAGTGGTATTGTTTACACCGGGAAAAACATTGTTGGTATAACTCGCTTTCTCAACGCCCCTTTTTGTTAGTATAGAGTTTTTAAACACAGTTTGGTTGGTGCCTAAACGACCAGCATTGTTTATCACCAATACATTGTGTTTATCCAATCCAGCATTTCGTTCTTGCAAAAATGTAATTTGTTGATAGACGGTAGAAGTACAAATAATGAGAATGATAGAAAGTGCAAATTGAAAAACGACAAGCCCGCTACGTATACCTTTACTTTTTAGCCCAGCACGCACTTTGCCCTTTAATACTTCAACGGCACTAAAACTGGTTAGGTAAAATGCTGGGTAACTACCTGCAAACAAACCAATAACTACCACAAGCATTATAGCGATCAACAAAATAGTTGGATCAAGGATGTTGGCCAGTGTCAACTCCTTACCAGAAAGTAAGTTGAACTGCGGCAATAGAAGTAAGGTAAGCGTAAAAGCAATAGTAATGGCGATGAAGGCATACACGAAAGACTCCGCCAAAAACTGTCCAACCATCTGACTTCTTATTGAACCCAATGTCTTTCGTAGCCCCACTTCCTTGGCACGCCCTGCTGAACGAGCCGTAGATAAATTCATGAAATTGATGCAAGCGATCAGCAAAATAAAAACACCTACACCGCCAAATACATACAAATAGGTGATGTTTCCCTGAGCTTGTATATCATCATTCCAGGTTGTGTGAAGCCGTGAGTTCAACAATGGTACAGTGTAATACCCATACTCATTTCCGCTTTCCCGAAATTTTTGTATTGATGCTCCTAAGAATTTTTCAATTTCCGGTGCAATGTGTTTGTCAGTGACATCATTAAGTTTAGACGAGATAGCTGCAATATCCGTGTTGGAACTTTTTCTGAAATAGGTGTATAAGCCATTGCTCAGCCAAATAGGTGCACTGTAGTATTCTTTTTCTGAACTTGTAGAGAGAAGGGCCGCAAATGAAAAATGAGAATTGTGAGGCGGTGTAGCAGCAATGCCTGTCATTTTAAAGGATTTGTTCTGATTGCCAATCGTAATCAGCTTACCCAATGCTTCTCCTTTGAAACATTTTTTGGCCAACTCAGGGGTGAGCACGATGCTATTGGGCTCTTTTAAGGCCGTAGCAGGATCACCCTCTAAAAGTGTAAAAGAAAAGAATTGGAAGAAATTTGAATCGGCAAATACTATCTTATCTTCTGTGAACGACAGATCGCCATTCTTAAAAACCATATTGTTTCTAAGATTGACACGAGTGGCCGCTTCCACGCCAGGGATTTCAGTAACCATAGCTGATGCCAACGGAGGACATGAACTGGCCGTATTAAGTTCTTGTCCGCTAATTTTTCCATGAAGCCCGATTCGATAGATGTTCGCTGCATCTTGATGAAACCGATCGTAGCTGAGCTCATCTACGATATAGACAAAGATAAACAGGCAAGCAGCCATTCCAGTTGCTAATCCAAAGATATTGATAGTAGAATAGAACGAGTGCTTCCTGATACTACGAAGCGCAACAGTCAAATAGTTTTTTAAAATAAATTAAAATTAAATCGGCCTATCTCAAGCCATACCACTTTCAAGAAACTGAGTATACATGTAAATGAGGTTTAGTCGTTAGACGCTGCCAATTCCAAAGATGTTACAGCATTTACAAATTAAATGAAAGCTTATTCGTCTCTCAACGTTTTCGTTGGATTCAACATCGCAGTACTTATTGTTTTGTATCCCACGGCAGCCACCGCAATTACTATCATCACTGTAATTGATAATAAAAGAGTTATCAAATTCAGTTTCATATAATATTCCCAGATGGAATCCATCAACATATCAGCCGCAAAATAGCCTGCTGCGCCACCAAGTACTGTCGCAATACCCAAATTGACAACAAACTCAAAATTGATAACGCCAGATATGTTAGCCACTGAAGCCCCAAGCACTTTTCTCACACCGATCTCTTTCATTTTCATTTCGATATTAAGGGATACAAGCGTGTAAAGGCCTATGCCAGTCATCAATGCCGCAAAAAAACCAAGGAAACCAAACATGACAGAAACGTTTTTATTGATTTCGTTTGTCTCTTGCAATTCCTGGTCAATCCATTGTCCAGCGTACAGCGTGTTGGGGAAAACCTCTTTCCATTTCTTCTCCATGTCATCATTTACCGAGGCCATCTTAGCAGGTTCTACCTTAACCAAAAGTTGCTGGTATTTATCTTTGTTAGCGTAGCGTAACATTAAAGGCTGTACGGGCCCCCACAGTGCCTGGGTGTAAACATTTTTAATAACCCCCACTACATATAGCTGCACAGTATCCATCCATACTACGCGTTTCCCGATGGGGCTGTCTTTCCATCCATATTGTTTCACAAATTCTTCCGTTACCAGAATAGATTCTTTTCTATCTGTTTCAGAATCTTTATGAAATTTTCGGCCGGACAACAAGGTCATGTCCATCACCTCCAAATAATTATCACCTATATCCATGATGTCAACTTCCCGTTCGATGGATTCATACTTAACCGGATCATTGTAACGCGAATTAGCCACATGATGGCGAGTACCGGCAATCAATTGAATGTCCTTGTTAGAAGAAAGTGCATCGCGGTAAGTATTGTAAGAATTCTCATTGTTAACCCAAGCAGAGATGACTCCGTGCGTGACAAAGCCCAAATCATAATTCTTTTGGTATTCGCCATTCTGATAAAAGGCAACTCCCATGATGATTGCTAATAAGGAAATGACAAACTGACCTCCTAACAATATTCGGGTAAACCAATTAGTGCCTCCAAATTTTGCTTTGCCTTTTAGAATGCTTACCGGCTCAAATGAAGTGATATAAAATGCGGGATAGGAACCGGCAATGAGCGCGGTGGCAACTAAGAGAAGTACCAGAAACAAAAGGAACCCTGCGTTCTCGGTGTAACTTAGATTAAGATCCAGCCAAGTCCACATATTATCATAGGCCGGCACTAGCCATTCTGCCATGAGCAATCCGGCAAGTAAACCTAGAAAACACAAAATTAAATTCTCACCTAAGAACTGAATAACCAATTGCTTGCGAAGGCTGCCCATCACCTTTCGTATGCCGATCTCCTTTAGTCGTTTGCTGGAAATTGCAATGGATGTATTTGTGAAGTTGAAACACGCCAATAGAAGAAGCAGAGCAGCCATAATAGCTGGAACAGTAACAGCTTCGCCCGGAATACCACCACCGAGGTAATCGCTATCCAGGCGTGGGGTCGCTCTGTTGCGCTGCATCAAGCCCACGAAATTTTCCAGGTAGTACTCGGTAATTTTAAAGTCTTCACGTACTTTATTTTGAGGCTCAATGTATTGTTGTAATTGCTTGGTAACAATTGCAACTTTAGAAGGATCTTCGATTTTCAAAAATAGAACGTGCGCCCAGCGTTTCCAGTTTGTTTCGCTTAACTCCTTGTCCAGATTAACATCCCAAAAATTGTCGAACAGCGTAATCACGTCAAAACCAAAACTGTTGTTTTGTGGAGGTTTTTTGAAGACTCCACCAATTTCAAACTCCTTCCGTCTTCGCACGCCATCGGCACCTAGCACAATCTGCGTCAACGATTGGCCAACTACATCTTCCTTATTAAAATACTTTCTTGCAATCCTATCGCTGATGAAAACCTTTCCCTTATCGTAAAAATTATCATACGAACCATACACTAATTTAAACGTGAATAAATCAAAAAACGCAGAGTCAGCATAGGCCATTTGATCACCAAACACTTCCTCGCCAATTCGCATATCACAGTAAGAGGACATGTATCGAACAGTTTTATCTACCTCCTTGATGTTCTGCTTAATGAAGCTTCCCAAAGGCATGGGAGCCATGCCAAACCGATTCCTCTGCCCCTGAAACTCTCTCCAAAACTGAACCCGATAAACACTTTCGGCTTTTTCATGCATCTTATCCCAGTCTGCGCTATAGCCCCAGTTCAAATAGGCAGTAATGCAGCAGGCAATGGCGAGCCCCATTCCAAAAACGTTGATCAAAATAAACAACTTGTTTTTCATCAAGTTGCGAAAGGTGATGAGAAGATAATTTTTTAACATGGTGATATGCTTAATGATTAAAATTCTATACTATTCATCTCTTAAAACAAGAGCTGGGTTCAGCCGAGTTGTCTTGAAAAGTTTATACCCAATGGACAAAATAGACGCAACAATTAGAATCGTAGCAGCGATGATCATTGACTGAATACTCACTGTTTGATAATAGTCCCA
>Ga0209972_10000228_pt1 | contig 56104 bp, 49 predicted proteins | sample NOAtaG_7_FD_187302 | JGI IMG/M metagenome (GOLD analysis project Ga0209972, IMG submission 187302) | Freshwater lake microbial communities from Lake Erie, under a cyanobacterial bloom - NOAA_Erie_Diel1S_2200h metaG (SPAdes) (version 2) | ecosystem: Environmental > Aquatic > Freshwater > Lake ... | reverse complement strand
GGATGCCAACGATCTGGCTCTCGGTAAATTTTGTCTTTTTCATTTCTCCCCATTTTAACGATTAAACTACATTTATAATCGCTACTGTTTTTGGGGGAGCTTTCAGTGTTCTCTCATTTTTTTGAGGGTTAGTTCAATGATTTTTTTCCTCCGATATGTCCCTAAACCATATCTCTTTCCATCCTTCGTTTTTATCTTAATTCTATTTGGAAATACTAGTGCATTTGCTCTTCGAATTTTTTCTATTTGATCATAACGAATTGAAAAATTCAGGAATTTATTTTTGACTTTTCTTGTACTAAAAATTAAATAGTGATCCGTTAAAAATACTTTTCCCCTGGTATCTTTTAAAGTTAGCCCCAGAGTATTATCGTAGCGTGTCAGTTTTTGTTCAAACAAAACTGTATCAGGGATGATGAATGCACTAACTCCGGATGAATAAAATAAAAGATAGCCAATAAATAGAGTTTTAAGAAGCGTATTCATAAAAAAATAATTTAAACAAAAAAAGTTTGTTTGATTTCTAAGTACAACACAAAAGAATCAAAGAGAGGAGCCCCTAAGTCTTAGGGTTCCCCTTTCAAGTGATTAAGTTAGTTAGTTTAAAATTCATTATATTACGTAAGGTGCACATTGTCCAGTTGAGCATTCCTGTCGCCAACCACCATCACGTTGCATTGCAAAATGGCAATAATTATTAGCCCATGCATCTGCAATAGCTGCACCACCAGCAATAATTGCTCCGACTATCCCAGCTATTGGATTACCTCCTGACGCAATGAAACCAACTACAAACCCTACAGCGGCAGTCAAAACTACTGACCGTACAACTCTCCATGCATTTCTAAACCAGCCTTGAGTCCTAGCCATTGCATAGATTTCACCATTATATAGGGAATATGACACCTCAACCAGTCCGTTATAATTAGTAGTTAGGACATCCCATGTAGATAGAAGGTTACCTTTCTCATAAGAAGACATTGAATAGTTGTTTGAGATTTCATTTCTCATCTGAGAAATGACGCTTTGTATTTCCGATTCATCATAGACACCATTCTCAAAAATACCTGATAACCTCGATAGGTAATCATGTGAATGGCTCCCATATGTAATTCCATTATTGTTAAGTATTTCTTGAAAATTGTACAAATCAATTTCTTGTGTCCTGGCAGAGGGATTATTTTGCTTTCCTGATGCGAATTTCGGTTTCAGTTTTTGAAATTCTGCATCAAAATCAAAATTGTAATGATTTGAAAAATAACCGAAAACATTTCTCATGGATACCTTACCATCACCTATAAACGCCTTTAAACCCTCCGATATTGCAGAGATCTCTATCTCTTTTTTATTCGGAATTTCTGAATTGTTTTCTTTACAATGTGTAAACATAAAAAGTAAAAACAGGCTTAATACAATGGATTTAAGTTTGACTGAATTGTGGTGTGTTTTCATACATTTTTGATATTAAGGTTACACGAAAAGATCGGAATTCATCTTGCCCTTTACTTCTTTTACATAGCTTCCAGCTTTGCATTTGAAGGAAAATCACCTTTTGCACTTATTGGTTGAACACAGCACTCGGTTATTCCAAACTCATCGTCATTTTAGTTTTTGGTCACAACAATTTTTTTATTTGATATTGGAAAATAGAGACTCAGCCCCGGCCGGAAGCCTTGTGTCAAAAATAGTATTGCTTTTGTGCAGATCAAGACCATTTACGTTTCACTTATAAGTTGTACACTTTTACGATATAATATTTTAAGCGAAATGGTCAGAATTTGCCGCGGTGAAAAATGAGGCCGCCTTTCAGAAACAACTGGTAAAAATTGGCGAAAAGCTGGCCGAACTGCGCAAAAAGAAGGGATATGCGAGCCATGAGACGTTCGCCTATGATCACGACCTCTCGCGGGTACAATACTGGCGTATTGAGAGGGGCAAATCGAACATTACACTGCGAACGCTGTGCAATTTGTTGGAAATTCATGGAACTGAATTGAAAGACTTCTTCAATTCGCTGCCAAAAAGTTGAAAAACTTAGCTGTGTAGGTTTTTCGTTAATATTACCCCAAAGCTTTAGGCGCTAAATCACTCCCTGTGCCTGCATCGCGCGGGCAACTTTGAGGAAGCCCGCAATGTTGGCACCGGCCATGTAGTTGCCCGGCTTGCCGTATTCCTTCGCTGCCGCTAAACACGTGTCGTGAATGCCCTTCATAATGTCCTGAAGTTTTTCATCCACTTCTTCGCGCGTCCAGTTCTGGCCCATGTAGTTTTGCGTCATCTCCAATCCGGAGGTGGCCACGCCCCCGGCATTACTCGCTTTGCCGGGTGCATACATGACTCCCGCATCCAGAATCACGTTGATGCCCTCGATGGTGGTCGGCATGTTAGCACCTTCAGCCAACAACTTCACTCCGCCTTTTACCAGGTTGTGGGCGTCCTTTTCGTTCACCTCATTCTGAGTGGCACAGGGGAAAGCACAATCCGCCTTCAACGCCCAAAGCGGATTATGATCGGCCTTGGCATCAATGTCCTGATACACCACGCCCTTGAATTTATCCGCATACTCTTTGATTCGCCCGCGTCTTACATTCTTCAACTCTTTGAGAAACTCGAGTTTTTCTGTCGTGAAGCCTGCCTCGTCATATACAAAGCCGTTGGAGTCAGAAGCGGTTACCGCTTTGCCTCCCAACGGCATGATCTTTTCGATGGCATATTGCGCCACATTGCCCGAGCCGGAGACCAAACAGACTTTCCCTTTTAGGGAATCGCCCTTGGCTTGCAGCATGTTTTGCGCAAAGTAGATCAAGCCATAACCGGTGGCTTCCGTGCGAATGAGGCTTCCGCCCCACCCGATGCCTTTACCCGTGAGCACACCAGTGAATTCATTCTTGATTTTTTTGTACGTGCCGAACAGATAGCCGATCTCGCGGCCACCCACGCCAATATCGCCAGCCGGCACATCGGTGCGGTCATCGATGTGCCGCGCCAACTCGCCCATAAACGCCTGGCAGAATTTCATGATCTCGTTTTCGCTTTTGCCTTTCGGATCGAAATCGCTTCCGCCTTTTCCGCCACCCATAGGAATACCGGTAAGGGCGTTCTTAAATATCTGCTCAAATGCCAGAAACTTGAGCACGCTGGGTGTTACGGAGGGATGAAAACGCAAACCACCTTTGTACGGACCAATGGCGCTATTCATTTGCACCCGATACCCACGATTGACTTGCACATCCCCTTTGTCATCGAGCCAGGTAACGCGAAAGGAAATGAGGCGCTCGGGTTCCGTCATGCGCTCAAACAACTTCAACTTGCGGAACTCGGCATGACGCTCGAGCACCGGGTACACGGATTGAAGCACCTCATCTACCGCCTGCAGAAATTCAGGCTCGTGGGCGTTGCGTTGCTTTACATATTGGAGGTAGTCGGCTAATGACATAGCGAGGGGCTTGTTTGAGCACCCAAATTAGCAGAAGAAATGCGAAAGGCCGCATTTCAAACGAATGAGGCTGTCAATCTGGCAAAAACCGCTGGAATCGGCCAAAGGTCCAGGTGCCCGCCAGCGCTGCCAGCAGGCTTACGATCACAACCGAAAAACCCGCACCGATCTGTGCATACAGTGGGCCCGGGCACGCCCCGGTAAGGGCCCATCCAAATCCAAAGATTAAACTGCCGATGATGATGCCGTGGTGATACTTCTTTTGGGGAACCACGAGCGCCTCCCCTTCGAACGTCTTCGCATTAGTCTTGCGAAGCAGCCAAAGTGTAAGGGCACCGGTTGGGATGGCGGTCATAAATATTCCAAACATGTGGAAACTCTCGAACCGGAACATTTCCTGAATGCGGTACCACGAAATAGCTTCACCTTTGGTAAGCGCCAGCCCAAAAACCATTCCTACTAACGCGTATTTCGAGTTCTTCATAAAGCCAAAATGAAAGGGAGAATGTAACGTGAAAACAAAATGCCGCCCAGAAAAAACGAACACGTAGCCAATAAAGAAGGCCATTGCAGGGCGGATAATCCGGTGATCCCGTGGCCACTCGTGCAGCCTCGCGCATAGCGCGTTCCAAAGCCAACCAGGAAACCACCCAGCACCATGAGCAACCAACCTTTCACCGTGGCTAACTCCTGCCATGCAAAAAGCGAAGCTGGCATCAGCCCGGTTTCATGCGCAATGTTGAACTGCGCGATGTACGCCATGGTGCTTGCCGAAAGAGCAACCGGTTTTGGATTCGCCAACACCGCGCCACCTATAAAACCCCCCACCAGCACCCCCCCAACAAAAAACAAGTTCCAACTGTCTTTCTTCCAGTCATATTGAAACAGCGGAATGCGGGCGGGCACACACGCAGCGCAGATTTGCCTCAAGGTTGACGAGATGCCCAGCTTCTTGTTACCCATGAGAAGGAGCAACGGCACCGTGAGGCCGATGGTTGGGCCGGCAACATACCACGGCCAGGGGGCTAGTAAAAAATCCATAGGGGCGTAAAAATAGAAAACTCTACTCGATCAGTAGAGATTGAGTTTGTGCCTCCTTAAACAAACCCTTCTGCAATCGTTTTAATCGCTTGGAAAGGAGCCTTTGTTTTGTATTTTCGAAGCGTATAAACTCATTGATGTGATGCGCCACTTGCTTTTTGTTGCGGCTTTTGCGGTTGCCTGGTCTTGCGGCCACTCCGAAAAAAAGAAAGAAACCACTTCGCTGGACGCGGTAGCCTTTATGCAAAAGGCAAAAGAAGCGAACACGGAAATGCTGGACGTGCGTACGCTGGAAGAACTAATGGCAGGCTATGTGCCCGGCAGCCGACACCTGGACATCAACAGCACGGCTTTTGAGATGGCGTTCGACTTTATCGACCGCTCGAAAACATATCTCGTGTTCTGTGCTTCTGGTATTCGCAGCGGCCGGGCTGCCGAAGCTTTGCGCGCCAAGAGATTTGCTTCCGTTTTTACGTTGGAGGGCGGGCTAAAAGCCAATCCGGGCATTAGCACGGTGGCCGGCCAGCCGTTACCCGAGAGCCTGACTGTAACCCCGGGCAGCGAAGACGATCTTCAAAACTGGAGCTACCTCCGCGCTGACGGCTACGACTTTGCCGAGATCACCTGTGCCACGCAGGTCAACGATGTTTGCCTGGGCTATACGCTTGACTTCGCGAAAGACGAATACGGGCCGGACTCGGTATTTCAGAATTTCCCGGAAGCCCAAAATTGGATCATCACAAACTTCAACCGACAAAATCAATAGCTATGCAAGATAAACCCTGGGTACAGCATTATCCGGCCTATATGCCGGCCGAGATTACACGGCCTCCCTTCGATTCACTGGTGGATTTGATTCAACAGAACACCAGGCAATTCGGCTCGTCATCCGCATTCGAAAACATGGGCAAAACCATCAGCTACGCTGAGCTCGACCGGTTGAGCGATGACTTTGGGGCCTTTCTGCAAAATGAATGTAAACTGAAACGGGGGGACCGCATCGCTATTCAGATGCCGAACCTTTTACAGTTTCCGATTGCCATGGTCGGTGCGATGAAAGCCGGGTTAATTATTGTGAATACGAACCCCCTCTACACCGCCCGCGAAATGGAGCATCAGTTCCGCGACAGCGGTGCGGTGGCCATTGTGATACTGGCGAACTTTGCTCAAAATCTGGAAAAGATTATCAGCAACACGGATATCAAAACCGTGATCGTAACCGAAATTGGTGACATGCTGGGCGGGGTAAAAAAGCTGCTCGTCAATTTTGTGGTGAAAAAGGTGAAGAAGATGGTGCCCCCCTATCAGTTGCCCGGTGCCATTTCGTTTTCAACCGCACTGGCAGGCGGCAGAAATCACAAAGTAACAGTGCCCCCGCTGAAGAATGAGGATACGGTGTTTCTCCAGTATACGGGTGGTACCACGGGGTTATCAAAAGGTGCTGAGCTTACGCACGGAAATTTACTGGCTAACCTCACGCAATGTTTACCCGTGCTGCGAGCAACCAATAAGGGAGATATCGTTCCGGGCGATGTTGCGGTTATTCCGTTGCCGATGTATCACATCTTTGCCCTGACGGCAAGCTTTGCCTACCTGAGCATTGGTATGAACGTGTTGCTGATTACCAATCCGAAAGACCTGCCGGCTTTCATCAAGGAGCTCAAGAAAAAACCTTTCCATGTGATGATTGGCGTGAACACGCTGTACAATGCCCTGCTCAATCACCCCCTGTTTAAAGAAGTCGATTTGAAGCCAGTGAAGAGTTGTGTGGCCGGTGGTATGGCTTTACAAGAAATCGTGTTCAAACGTTGGAAGGAGATGACCGGCTGTACCATTGCCGAAGGTTATGGCCTGAGCGAAACCTCACCTGTGCTTACCTTCCAAATGCCAGGCAAAGAGCGCATGGGGAGTATTGGTGTGCCGATCCCCAGCACGGAAATAGCCATGAAGGATGATGCCGGTAACACCATGCCCTATGGCGAGGCCGGGGAGTTGTGTGCACGAGGTCCTCAGGTATTCAAAGGCTATTGGCAAAAAGACAACAGCCAGGTGTTTCATACGGGCGGCTGGTTTAAAACAGGTGACATTGCTGTGATGGAAGCGGACGGTTACATCCGGATTGTTGACCGCAAAAAAGACATGATCCTGGTCTCTGGCTTCAACGTGTACCCGAATGAAATTGAGAACATCGTGGCAACGCACCCCAAGGTATTGGAGGTGGCCGCGGTTGGCATTAAAGACGACCACTCGACTGAAGCCGTGAAACTATACGTGGTGAAACGTGATGATTCCCTGACGGAGGACGAGCTTCGGGAATTCTGTAAAGAGAATTTCACTTCTTATAAGCGCCCGAAACATATCGAGTTCATCAAGGAATTGCCCAAGACCAACGTGGGCAAGATTTTGCGAAGAGCCCTGCGGGAGGAAGCAGCCGCATAAAAAAATCCCGGTCTTCACAGGCCGGGATTTTTTGTTTCTACTGCGCGTCCGTTAGTTGGGCTTAGTCCCGGCCGGTGCCGGCTGAACGGTTATGCCCATTTTCTTTAATACCAGATTAGAAATATTGAATTTTTCATCACTGTACAACAACACATCTCCGCCACCCATAATTTGAGGGTTGATGATAAACGAATAGCCGTTTTCTTTGGCTACGTCTTCAATTGCCTTGCCTACTTTCTTGAACACCGGATCCATCAGATCGTTCTGCTTCTTTTGCAGTGATGTTTGAGCGTCTTGTTGGAATTTCTGAATGTTCTCCTGAAGCATGGTTATCTCCCGTTCCTTATCTGCACGAATGGGTTCAGGTGTAGTGGCCGGCATTGCCTGATAGGCTTTCACCTTTCCCTCATACTCTTGCATTTTCGCCTTTAACGAAGTCTCCAATTGCGCGCCATGCGTTTTCAGGTCAGCGTCAATCTGCTTGAACTCCGGCATCTGGCTGAAAATGTATTCCCAATCGGCATAACCGATTTTTTGCTCCTGCGCCAATGCCGGCAGGGAAAGGGCGCAAACCAGGAGGATTACTAGTGTTCTCATAATTAATCGTATTGATAGTTTGGTTCTATTTTATTTTATCATTTGGATCACCTAAGCCAAGTTCTTCGAGTACAAAGTCGGTGTAGTCGTGGCGTGGATCGGTATAGATCATCACTAGCTCACCTGCCTTATCAAAGATAATGGCAAGGCGGTTCGACTTAGCCACTTTTTCTACTGCATCAAAAACCTTGTCTTGAAGCGGTTTAATCAATTCCTGTTTCTTCAAAAAAAACAATCCCTCAAAGCCAAAAACCTTCTTTTGGTATTCTTTCAGTTCGGTTTCCTTCTTGCGGATCTCGTCTTGCCGCTCCTTTTTCATTTCCTCCGTGAGCAGTACCTGTTCAGCCGCGAACGTAGCATACAGCGACTCCACTTTTTTTTGCATCTCCTCAATCTCGTTCTGCCACGCAGCGCTCAGTTGCTCGATTTCACTCTGCGCCTTGCCGTACTCGGGCATCTTGCTCAAGATAAAATCGGAGTCGATGTAGCCGAACTTCTGAGCTTTGGCAAAAGGCACGCCAAAAATGGAAAGGATCAGAAAAAGCGCAAAAACCCTCATTTTCCTAACGAATTTGCTGACCGATGGTGAAGTGGAACTGCGTACCGCTCTTTTGGAAGGAGTTTGGCAGCGTATCAAATCCATGGGCCCAATTCAACCCGATCAAACCGAAAGCTGGCATGAAAATACGCACCCCGGCCCCGGCCGAGCGGTAAAGTTTAAACGGATTAAACTCCTGATAATTGTTCCAGTTATTTCCGCCTTCGGTAAACAAGAATGTGTAGATCGTAGCTGCCTGGCTGGTTGTTACCGGGTAGCGCAGCTCCATGCTGTACTTATTGTACACAATACCACCCTCTATCTCAGTTGAGGGTTGACCGCGGTTAGCATAGAGCGGTGGCGTCACCTGGTTATCTTCATACCCGCGCAAACCGATGATTTCCTGGCCCAATACAAACGAGTTAAACCCACCGGCCAGACCGGCTCCACCCATTACAAAACGCTCGAAGGGACCATACCCGACAGCGGGATTGTATTGACCGACAAAACCCATGTGAGCTCGTGTTTCAAGTACAAGGCTTCGCCCTTCTGGCTTCGAACTACCTGCCAGTTTGATATAGAACCGGGCATCAAACATCCACTTGTGCATTTCGATCCACTTGTAGCGGGTATTAATATCCTGTAACTCCTCGTCACTTTGCCACAACGACCACGGAGGCGTCAAGCTCAGGCTTAGGGAAATCTGTGAACCCGATGACGGGTACATGGGATTATCGATGCTGTTTCGTGCGAGCGTGGTGTTGAACATTAAACTGTTGGTAACCCCCACCCGCGGCAACGAGGGTGTATTGAAATAGTTCGCGTAGTCATAAATCAAATATGACAGTGAGTTATTCAGACTGAAATAATTGTCAGGCCATTCCAGTCGTCTGCCGAGACCAACAGTGACCCCATAGTTTCTCAACTGCCGGTCGCTGGTGAACTCAAAGTTCTGATTGGCAAAACGTGAAATCGAGTGGTTAAGGCTCACCGTGAGCGAATTGGGTTTATGCCCGCCCAGCCAAGGCTCCGTAAAGGATATGCTGTAGCTTTGAAATGACCGGCCATTTGCCTGAACCTGGACGGACAATCGCTGACCATCGCCCACCGGAAGAGGACGCCATTGTTTCAGGTAAGGCACCTTGCGCATGGAGAAGTTGTTGAACGTAACACCAACGGTACCCACAAAGCCAAATGCACCTCCCCAGCCACCCGAGAGCTGAATCTGATCGTTGGATTGTTCTTCTAACTTCCATTCAATATCAACCGTTCCGTTTGCCGGATTCGGCCGAATGTCCTGCCCGATTTTTTGTGGATTGAAATAACCCATGGACGACAACATTTGTTGCGTGCGAATGATATCGGAGCGTCTGAACTTCTGGCCCGGGATCGTGCTCAACTCTCTTCTGATCACATGGTCGCTCGTGCGATCATTACCGGAGATAATCACTTTGTCGATCGTAGCCTGGTCGCCTTCAAAGATGCGCATCTCAATATCAATGGAGTCGCGCTCTACAGCAATTTCGAAGGGTGTAACTCGGAAAAAGAGATACCCATCATCCATATACAAGCCGCTGATGTCAGCCCCTTTTGGATTAAACGAGGTCTTCTTGTCTAACAAATCCCGGTTGTAGACATCGCCTTTCTGAATATCCAGAATCTTGTTGAGCGTGGCGGTGCTGTGAATGTAATTGCCCGTCCAGGTAATATTGCGGAAGTAGTATTTGCGTCCTTCGTTAACCTGCATGACCACATCGATGTGCGAATCGTCCACATTGTACAGTGTATCGAATAGCACGTCCGCATCGCGATAGCCCAGTGAATTATAATAGGAAATCAATTTTTGCTTGTCCTCATCAAAATCAGCCCGTATAAATTTGGATGAAGCGAATACATTGAGCTTCACATATTGCCCTAAAAACTGCTTTACCTCCTGCCAATTGGTTTGACGTGTTGAGTCGAAAAACTCGCGGACATACCGGGGCTTGAAATGGAGGGCCCCGTTAAGCAGGGCACGATGAAGAGCAAAACGCGGGTGCTCCTTTGTCTTCTTTAGTTGAGATTTCAATTTGCTGTCGCTCACTTCTTTATTTCCCTCAATCCAAACGCGGTTAATCTTCACTTTTGACATCGGATTAACATCAATGCGCAGCCGAACATTACCGCGACTGATGGTGTCTATCTCTTGATAGATTTTAACCTGAGTGTTGAGAAAACCCTTTTTCAAAAAAAACTTCTTAACCGATAACTCGGTATTCCGAATCATGGCATCGTTCACAATCTTGCCACGAATGAGGTTGATGTCTTCCTTGAGAGACGATTGCTTCCCTTTCGAAATGCCGGTGAAGTAAAAACCCGACAACCGGGGTCGCTCGGCCAACTTCAATTGGAGAAAAACCTGATCTCCCTCTAATCGATCGATTACGAGTGCAGCATCTCCCACCAAACCCATTTTCCAGAGCTTGCGCAGCGCATTGGCTGTAGCATCACCTGGTATTCGAATTTTATCTCCCACACGCAAACCGGTAAGAGAAACGATAGCATTCTTGTCGAGAACATTAAGCCCCGTTACCTCAATTCCCCCGATGGTATACTCAACCGGATTGGCATAATTGGTCGTTTGCTCCTCCACCGAGGATGGAGCCGAAGAAGACGGGCTGGTGCGTCTGCGAAACTGTGCATCAGCAGAACCCCACGTCAGAGTAAAAACCGCCAAAATCAAAATCACACGCCTCATACTGCGGGGTCTAAAACATTTCCAAATCTTCGTTCGCGCTGCTGATAGGCCCAAATGGCCTCGTACAAATCTTCCTTACGGAAGTCTGGCCAAAGTTTATGTGTGATGTACAATTCGGTGTAGGCGATTTGCCACAGCAGGAAGTTACTCACGCGCATTTCGCCACTGGTGCGTATCAATAATTCGGGGTCGGGTATGCCGGCTGTTTCCAGCAAATCGCTGATTTTCTTCTCGTCAATATCGTCCGGGCTGAGTTTACCTTGTTGTACTTGTAATGCCATCTTGCGCATGGCTTGCACCAGCTCCCATCGCCCGCTGTAGCTGAGGGCCAAAATCATGCGAAGCCCAGTATTATTTTTAGTTGCCTCCTTGGCTGAGGCCAGGTTTCGCTGACAGTCAACCGGCAAATGATTGATATCGCCAATAGTCACCAACTTCACATCGTTATCCAGCAGCGTCTTGATCTCCTTTTGAAGCGTGTTGACCAACAATTCCATCAAACCATTCACCTCGTCTTTCGGTCGGCTCCAGTTCTCGGTACTAAAGGCGTATAACGTGAGGTATTTAATCCCTAATTCACCGCACCCTTCAGTTACATCCTTTACCGCCTGAATGGCATTGCGATGACCAAATATTCGCGCAGCCCCCTTGTGCCGGGCCCACCGCCCGTTGCCATCCATAATTACGGCCAGGTGGCGCGGCATCTTATTGGGGTCAATATTTTCCTTAAATGAACTCACAAGCTGGCAAAATTAGCCTTTTTTTGAGGATTATGTGAACTGCCCAATTCTTACCTGTAAGGGCTGGAGGGGCAGGGGATTTCGTAAAACGTATAGGTTATGGAAAAACCGGTATAGAAGTAGTTGTCGTAATCAAACCGGTTGCCGTATTGATAGTTTTTTACCGTGACATCCCCATCGGAAACATTGTCCAGATAGTCGAAAAAGGTCTTTCGGATACCAAACTCAAACGAGAGGTAATACCGGGGATTTAAAATGTATTTCATGCCACCGCCAAAAGGAATAGCCAATTGAACGTTGCTGTATTCGCCCGTTTTGTTGGGAACGCCCGAAATACCAAACAGCGCAGCTCCGGCAAATAAATAAGGGGTAAACCTCAACCTCCGAACATTATCACGCCAGTTTAGAAAGTGGTATTCAAATCCAGCGCCCACTTCCATGAGAAATATATCGAACGAAGCTGCGCGTTGGGCCGCAAAAGCATCTAATGGATCTGTGATATCGGATGCCCCAAGCCTACCCGCGGTGAGCGTTGACCGGAAGCTGACCACGTTGCTGATATTGGATTTGTAAAACACCGTAGCTGCGGGCTTGCTAAACCGGAGGTTATACGACCGGGCAAGATCACCGGTGTAGTTGAACATTCCCACGCCACCACCAATCTCGGCTCGCTGCACAGAAAGCTGACCGGAGGCTGAGGTCCACCCGACCCAAACCACCACCGCCAGGCTGATCGGATGAAACCTTTTCATTTGGCGAGGATCAGTTGGTTATCTGAATTTAGCCCGGTGCATATTACCCAAGATGTAGGTAAGCCGCACCGAAGTAACCATGTAGATATCGCGGTCATTTTTATTTCCGCGACCACTATCGGGATGCTCGTGGCCGTAACCCGGCAAAACCGTGTAGCCACCATACGAAATCGCATTGCCTTGCGCAATCTTTTGTTGCACCTCGGGCAACTCGCTGGATCGGTACGACATAGCGCGGGCCAATTCGGAATCCAACTCGGTAACATCAACAAAATTGCGACTGACATCATCCAGGTAGTCCGTAAAGGTGTAACGAAAGGACAGGTCGGCTGCAATATCAAATACTTCATTGACTTTAAAACGAGCGCCAATGCCAAATGGTATAGCTACTTGAACCGCTTTATACGGTTTTATACCGTGATTGGCTGCCGTTGTGGGTAGATCGGCATTCTGACCTTCGGTGCCTAGTTTGCGTAGATTAACCCATTGACCAGCCTCCGGTAGTGGGTTACCCCTGAGGTCGCGCTCGGGTGCCTTGCCCTGTGGGTTGTTCAAAAATCCAGCCACGCCCAGGAATACGTAAGGCGTCCACCGCACACGGCTCATGTAGGTTCCGGTGTTTTCGAATAAATCAAATACGGCCACTACCGAAAGCTCTTTGATTTGGTTGCGGAAACTGAGGTTGCGCTGGTAGCGATAAATGCCGTTATCGAGGTCATCGGGCTTTGCGGACTCCGAATCGGATCCTCTCAAAGTACCAAACATGAATTGACTTATTACGGAATAGCGCGGGCCAAAACGGTGCGTGAAGGAAACCGCGAAACCCGGCCGCGTAAAGGAGATATCGGTACTCAGGCGTCTAGGCGTGGGCGCGAGGTCACCGTAATAATTGAGCGCACTAACTGAAAAGCCGATCGAATTGTAAACCCTCGGTTTGAAACTCGATTTACTTCCGCGGAAACTGGCAATCTTGGCATTTCCCTTTTTGATCGCCTTGCGATTAAATTGAGCTATAGACTCGCCCGCGAGACCGACCCAAAAGAGGGCCACCAAAACAAAAAATAACCTTCTCATGGTCAGAAAGTATTTGGGAAGTACAAAACTAAAAATAAACCTGACATCTACGTGCGGATGGGTGTGAAAAATGGCCTAATAGCTGTTAGTTTCGAAGGTCGAGTCCCCAGTTAAGCTTCTGACGAAGGGTCTTGAAATAGTGCTGGCCTGGTGTTTGGACCAACTTGACCTTAAATCGCTCGCGGGTAACTTTAAGTTTGACGGTTTCATCGATAGTTTCGAAGCGCGAGTCAAGCGATACCAGATACTTTTTACTGCGCCCTTCGACCTGAAATGTGATCTCCGCATCATCTGATATTACAATTGGGCGCGTACCCAGGTTGTGCGGGCTCACAGCCGTAATGATCAGGCTTTCAGACCGCGGGTAAACGAGCGGACCCCCGCAACTGAGGGAATATCCTGTTGAGCCGGTAGGGGTCGATACAATTATACCATCTGACCAATACGAATTGAGCAACTCACCATCCACATAAACATGAACGGTAATCATGGATGAGGTGTCCTTTTTCATGATCGTAAAGTCATTCAACGCAAAGCTAAGTCCGCCAAATAGCCGGGGTATTGCGGTCAACTTCAGTAGGGTTCGAGAATCGATGGAAAAATTTCCATTTAAAAGGTGCGCAATCGCTTTCTCGGAATCTTCACGGCTCGTGGTCGCCAAAAATCCGAGCCGGCCGGTGTTGATGCCAAGGATTGGAACCTCGGCCTTGTTGACATAGGTAACCGATTCGAGTAAGGTGCCATCACCGCCAAGGGAAAGAAAAAAATCGAGGCCCTTCAGGCTTTGGCCCAGCGAAAACGACTTGAGCTTGGCCGATTGAATTCGGGGAGACTTCACTTGCTTTAGAAACTTGTCCGAAACCCAAATCTCAACACGACTCCGGTGGAGGTAATCGACCAGGCGTTCGATGAATCGATTTGATTTTTGCTGGAAGTCGCGGCCGTGAATACCAAAGCGCATGAGCGAAGGTAAGCAAAAGGGTTTAGATATTCAGGTAACGCATGAGCAAGTCAATGCGTTCTTTCCCTTCGTCTTCGCGTTTAGTTTCCCGGTAGCGGGCAATGACCCGGTAACCAAAACGCTCAAGCGTGGCCACGATACGCGATAAATCATCCTGATTGATTTTCAATGTCAGCTTGATCTTGCCCTTGTCCATGGGGTCTTCCGCGAGCATGCTGCTCAACACTTTGGCGTTATTCTCTTCGATGTATCGGCAAATCTCAGCAAGGGAATAATCAATCAGGTCCATCGACAGCACCAGAATGCTGCCCTGCATTTGCACCGCAGCCGATTGCGCAAAGGAGGTCATAATGTCTTGCACCGTTATCACACCTGCGTAATGGTTGTCCTCATCCAGTACAGCTACAATACCAAGCTTATTGTCGCCCGCTACTTTTAGAATATCGTAAAAGTGTGAGTCAAGGGAGACGAAGCAATCCTCACCTTCGAGGCGAAAGTCCCCCAGTCGTTTGTCAATCTCGTTCGACTCCAGAATAGCCTCTTCCGAAATAAAGCCCCGTAACTTACCATTTTCTACTACGGGCAAATGATTACAGCGAAATTCTTCGATCCACACAACCGCCTTGTGGGCATCGTCCGTCACCTTAAGGGGCGGAATCATATAGTTGATAAGTTCTGCGGCAACCACGTTATGCAGATAAAAACTCGTCTACCAGTTCATTGAACTTCGCGGGGTGCTCCATCATGGGCGCATGACAACATTTGTCGATAAACCGCAACTCGGAATTCGGGATCAGTCGGTTGAACTCATGAGCTACCATGGGCGGAGTGATCGTATCATTCAAACCCCACACCAGCAGCGTGGGCAATTTAATGTTCGGCAATTCTAATGCCAGATTATTGCGCTGCGCGGATTTCGCAATGGCCACAATGCGCATGCATTTCGGAATGCTTTTGGTTGTTTCAAATACTTCGTCAACGAGCTCTTTGCTGGCCACCTTAGGATCGTAGAATGTATAGGCCACGCGTTCCTGTATATAATCGTAACTTCCCCTGCGGGGATACGATCCTCCCATGGTGTTCTCAAAAAGACCTGAGCTGCCGGTGAGAATAAGCTTCCAAACTTTTTCCGGATTGCTCAGCGTGTAGAGTAAACCCACATGGCCACCGAGCGAGTTACCCATGATGATCATGTTGCCCAACTTCATGGCACTCACAAACTGCTCAGTGAACTGGCGCAATCCCTCCAGGCCTGCCTCTTTGATGGGCATTTCGTAGATCGGCAGCATGGGAATCACCACCCGGTACTTGGCCTGGAAACGATTGACAACACCTTCCCAGTTGCTCAGGGCACCAAAGAGTCCGTGCAGCAACATCAGCACCTGGCCGGTGCCTTCGTCAACGTACTTAAACCCTTCTTTTTCCTTTACGTTTAGCGCCATACCGGCCCGATTTGGGGATAAATAACTGAAAAATCAGCGAAAGCGGAAAAATTAATAAAATGAACGCTGGCCGGCATTTGGCCAATCAGCCATTTTTGAAATCGTGAAAAACTTCTTTGAGGAACGGCAAAAATGAAGCAAACCAATTGGTTACTTGAGGCGCAAAATCAACAACCTGCGGATACAGCCAGGAGCCGACCGTCCAGCGCTGGGGCAATTCCAGACTTACTGCGCGCATGAGCCATAACACAATGCTGATACAAAAGGCATACTTGAACAGGCCGAGTAAGGCACCGGCTATTTCATCTACCCGTCCTAAAAAGGTTTTGTCTACCCGGTCGCTCACCCAGCGGCCCACCACCACCACCACAATCACCACAATCAGAAAAACGGTGAAAAAGGCAATGTACGGCAGGTACACGCGGTCGGCATTAAACTCGCGCGCCAGATATTCCATGGCCACGGCCATCAACTTAAAACCCAACCACACGCCCAGCAAAAGGGCCAGCAGGTAGAACAACTCCATCAAAAACCCCTTGCGATAGCCGAAAAAGGCACCCAATGCCAGTACGATCAGCAGGGCAATGTCAGCGTAACTCAAGGGTTGAGCAGTTTTTTCACCCATTCGGAAATCACTTTGCCATCGGCCTGAGCCGCCAGCGCTTTGGTGGCCGCGCCCATTACCTTGCCCATGTCTTGAGGGCCTGTAGCGCCTACCTGGGCGATCACTTTCTTAACCGCCTCAACAATCTCGGCTTCGGTCAATTGCTTGGGCAAATAGCGGCTGATGATATCCAACTGAAATTGCTCTTTCTGCGCCAGATCGGTTCGTCCCTCTTTCTGAAATATCTCAGCCGACTCTTTGCGCTGCTTGGCGGCCTTCATCAGCAGTTTGTTTTCCGCCTCAGGGGTTAGCTCTGTTGCTGCGCCCTTCTCCGTTTCGGCCAGTAAGATCATGGACTTGATGCTGCGCAGGGCATCTAACTCCTCTTTATTTTTGGCCAGCATGGCCTTTTTGATATCGCTATCGATCGTAGTCTTTAAGCTCATGGTTTTCCTTTAATTTCGGGACAAAATTATCAAACCAAACGGAATGACCCGCCTTAGTGTCAACATCAATAAACTCGCCACGCTGCGCAATTCCCGCGGGGGTAACAACCCAGACGTTGTGCGTGGTGCATTGGACTGCGAACGTTTTGGCGCACAGGGCATAACCGTTCATCCGCGGCCCGATGAGCGACACATTCGCTACCGCGATGTGTTGGACTTACACCGGGTGGTAACCACTGAATTCAACATTGAGGGTTACCCGGATGACCGTTATATGAAGATCATCAGCGAAGTGAGGCCTGCCCAGGCAACGCTGGTGCCCGATGGGCCGCACGTGCTTACCTCCAATGCCGGTTGGGATACACACGAGCATCGCCTCTTTCTTACGGACATCATTCGCGAACTTAAAAAAAGCGGTTGCCGGGTTTCCGTTTTTGTTGATGCTGATGCGGGCATGGTGGAGGGCGCTGCTGCGGCCGGGGCGGATAGGATTGAATTATATACAGAGCCTTATGCAGCTGGTTATGAAAAGAATCGCACGGAGTCCGTTCGCCCCTATATAAAAGCAGCGGAAGCCGCCATCGCCTGCGGGATGGGCATCAATGCAGGCCACGATCTAAACCTGCTGAACTTGAAATTTCTCAAGCAATCACTTCCGGCATTGCATGAGGTTTCCATCGGCCATGCTTTGATTTGCGATGCGTTGTATTTTGGATTAGAGAATACGATTCAACTTTATCTGAGGGAGTTGAAATGAAGTTCGATCCAGAAAGTCATTAAATCCAGGCATCTTTCATTTTGTTTCGAGGTTCCTCCATGGCTTTGTAAAACGCCCTTCGCCCTTCCTCAATAACTTCATTGGCGCGGTAGAACTCGAAGATACCACACACGTTGGTGTGGATGTTGACCAACACATCGGGCTGATGTGCTTTGATCATAAGTTCGGTGACTCGCTCCTGCACCATGTCGGCCGATTTGTTCAACAGGTCGAACAGGCCTAACTTCTCCACTTTCTCTTCGGCCTTGTTATCGATCCGCAGAATTTGTGTGCGAAAAGCCTCAAGCATTTTTTCATAAGCCGCTTTCTCCTGATTCACCACTTCCTGCTTTTTCTCTTGTGGCCAATACGCGTTGAGATTTACCGCCACCAGCAAATCGCCCGGCTCGCGTTTCACCACATCCAGCGGAAGCGGATTGAGCACACCGCCATCGACCAATTGCATGCGGCCTTCCGTAACGGGCGTGAATATGGTCGGGATGGCCATCGATGCGCGCAGGGCACGAAACAAGCTGCCCGAGCGGAAGTGAACCTCCTTGCGGGAGACCACATCGGCAGCCACGGCTGTAAACGGGACGCTGAAGTTTTCAATGAAATGGTCGCCAATCAATTGCTCAACCGCTTTCAGCACCCGCTCGCCCTTCACGAACCCCTGGGCGTTCAGGGTGAAGTCAAGGAGATTGAAAACGTCCAGTTTACTTAGCCCTACCAAAAAATGTTTGTACTCGGGCAAGTGACCCGTGCAGTAAATGCCGCCCACGATGGCACCCATGGAGCTGCCCGCCACCTCCACAATCCGATAGCCATTCCTTTCCAGCTCTTCAATTACCCCGATGTGAGCCATACCCCGCGCACCTCCACTGCCCAGCACCAAACGCACCGATTTCATTCACCAGAATTTTGTGTACCAAGATAGTGACGGATTGTATCGTTTACGCATCGTTTTTCGTTATATCTTCACCTTGCCCTATGATTCGATACCTGTATTTGTTGGCCCTGCTTTGTACGCTGGTGGCGTGCCAAGAAGTGAGCTTCCCCGAACCTCAACCTCGTGGAATTGAAGCCGCGAGAGAAATTCCGGCCCCACTTCGCGGGCAATACCTGGCGCGCGAGTCCGATGGCTCGGGTGGCGACACGATTACGGTGGAGGCGTGGGGATATCATCTGCGCGATAAAGACGACAAAGACTGGCTGGGGCAGGGGCGACTAAGCGACAGCCTGGTTGTGAAGGCCCATCAGAATTATTATTTCGTCAACTTTCGCTCGGGTGATCAATGGGTACTGCGCGTTATTAAACGTTTGCCGAATGGCGACCTTCACTTTATGGGGCTGGACGTAGAAGACAACGAAAATCGAAAAACCCTTCTGAAGAAGTTATCGAAGTACGGTCCGGTGAAAGAGATCAAACGTGACCAAGACACGTACTATCAGATCAACCCGTCCGCGGCACAGCTGATGGAGATAATTAAAGAAGGCCATTTTAAAAAGGAAACCCTTGAACGAATTGGCAACTAGCAACATGACTATTCAACATCGGCCGTCAGTATATCTTCATTTGTGGTTCCCAACTGTTGATTGATATTTCCATCGCGGCTAATGATACAGGAACCGCCTCCGCAGATCATACCATCGGCCTCACCCACGGCATTGGCCACGAGCACCCAAATCCTATACTCTCGGGCAAACGAGGTGAGCATTTCGGTTGCTGTGGCCATTCCCGGTCTCGTTTTCGCCACGCTTACCAGATATACATCCGCTCCAAGTTGCACGGCACGCTGGCGGTGAGCCGGCACCGACAATTCATAACAAATGGCGGGAGCCATTCGGGGATATTCATAGAACGTTTCGCGCTCATTATGTCCGGATACGAAAAAGGGTTCCTCATCGGCATGTAGGTACTTTTTAGTGTACACCCAGCGGGGTTGGTGGGGATGAAACATGATCATACCGATGCCAATGCCCGGGCCTGTTCGGATAGGGGCACCTGCACCCACGCTCATACCGTGTTGATCGCAAAAAGCCTGAATCAGATCCAGTCGAGCGTCATGCAGGTCAATAGCCAGCGCTGAGGCCAGCGTGGGTTCGTACCCGGTGAGGGAAAGTTCCGGGAAAATGAGCAACTCGGTGCCACTCGTTGCCGCTTTCTCCATCCAACGAAGATGTACATTCAAATTTGCCTTGATGTCGCCCCTAATGGCCCGAACCTGGGCCACACCCATTTTCATCGATCAGTTGTTCTTTTTCTTCTTCAATAAGTTGTTCAGCTTGTTCTTCAACTCGGGGTTGTTGATGATCTGATTAACGGCATCCTTCTTGGTTGTATCAGCCGGGTTTGTTGTCTTCGTGGTGTCCTTCTTGCCGCCTCCCACAATACTGTTCAACACGTCCTGAGGTTTGTCGCCTTTCAACAACTGATCAACGGCCTCCTGCCCTTTCTGTTGGGCGGCCTCGGTAACGGCCTGCTGCACCTGCTGCTTTTGCTCACTGGCGAGCAGACTGAATTTCGGATCGGTAAATGTGCCGCCCATACCGATGTTGAGGGGAATCTCGCTGGTGGAGCTGGTGCTGCCGGTATATTGATTCACAAAGCTTTGCATCTGACTTCCCAGCTTACCGGCCGGCACCATCATCTTCAAATTGTACGCCAGCGACATATCGAGCCCGGAGCTGCCGCTTACCGTGGTCACGTAGTCGCCAAACTTCACATTGAACGGTTTTACGCTCAGACGGCCATCTTTGATTTGCGCGCTCATCACCACATCTTTTAACGTCACCTGGTTCGTGTCATCCAATTTAGTGAGCGAAGTAATGCCGGCCACAAGCTTGGATTGCGTGAGTGCAGCCTGAACAATCTTGATGAGCCCTTCGGCATTTACAGTGCCCAGATTGGGCATCATGTTTTGTTGTAGTTCCCCATTGATTTTGAAATCGGTGTTGAACGTGCCATTGGCTAACCCGGCCACGGGCGCGTATTTTTGAATGATGGAGAAAGAATTGGCTGCCTGTTGGATGGACATGTTGTCAATTTTCACGGCCAAATCATAGCGGGGATGGCTGAGATCACGGGTGTCATATGCCCCGTTAATCACAAAAGCACCGCCCAACAAATTAAACTTTACTCCGCTGAGGTTAGCAACACCATCTCTTACGACTACATCGCCCTGCGCATGGGTGATGGTGTAATCCATCATTTTCACGGTCTTAATATCGGAATGCAGTACGAAGTCGATGTTCTGAGGCACGGGGATAACACCATAGGATACTGAATCTGTGGTTGCGCTCTCCTCCGTTTCGGTCATAAATTCATTCAGATCCAGGAGGTTTGACGAAAAGTCCAGATTGCCTCTCACCGTCTCGGTGCCGAATACGTAACCGATATAATTCGTCAGGGCACCGGCTACCGTAAAGTCGCTCTTGCCGATGGTTCCGGTTGTGGTTTTGATCTCGATTTTTCGCGGATCAAATGTGGCGGCCGATTGGGCAATGGTAACCGCGTAAGGCAAATCCGCAGACATGAACCTGAAATTATTCAGCGAAGCATTACCGCTGGTCGGCAGCTTGTCATAACGCTGGGCATTCAGGTCTGACATCTTACCCTTTGTTTCAAGGTCAGCTTTTACCTTACCGGCCAGGGTCATGCCCTCCAGCGGAAAAATTTTGGTAATCTTCTCCAGGTCAACTCCGCCATTGGCCTTCACATCCCAGGTGTAGTCGTTGAGGTTTTGCAGCAGCAGCGAGGCGGTAAACTTTTCGCCATCCATAAGCATGGCAAATGGGTTTACGGCTATTACCGTCTCGGCCATTTTGCCCGAAGCATTCTTCACGGTGGCCTCCATCTTCAAATCTTCCAAAGGAATCGGAAACTCAGACGACTTCACATATCCACTGCTTAAGTTTAGTGCGGCATCCACGGCCGGCATTACATTCCGAACGCTGTCGTAAATCCCTTTTGCTGACGCATTGATACCCAGGATGCCTTTCATCTCCAGCCCTTCGATCGGAAACATGCGCGAAAGTTCAGCCAGGTTGAGTTTAGCCTGCAGGTTTCCGTCCATGCGATAGTCCTTCAGATTTTCGATCAGTAAGCGGGCGTCCACCGGGTTAGCGCCAAAATCAACATGGAGCTTCTTCAAATCGATTACAGTATTCTCGATAACTCCCGTCTTGTTATCCACTAACAAATCCATTTGAATGTTGGAGATGGCCGTGGGCAGATCGGGATATTTGAACATGGCATCGTTGACGTTCAACGCCAGATTAAAAGCCGGCATTTGCGTATCGCTGTAGGCGCCCTTTACAAATCCCGCAAAAGCGAGATCGCCCTTGGTTTCGATTGAGCCAAAATCCTGGGTATAAACACCGGGCACCAACGACAGTAAACTCTTGAATGAATTCTCGGGGCTCTTGAATGCGATATCCATGCCGTAGTCGCTCTCATTCATTTTGAACCAACCATCAAAGCTCATCACAAAGTCGTTCACCCGGGCTGTGTTTTCCTTGAAGGTGTATCGGGTATAGGCCTCACTGATGCCCAACACAGCATCGATTTCAACGCGCTTGTTCGTGAGGTACTCCACTCCGGCATACGCCACCGTAACGGTATCAACCACGGTGTGGGTATTGAGGTCGAACTGTTGTTCGTTGAAATTGCCGCTGCCCGTGTGGTTGAGGTGTTTCAAATCCAACCGAAAGGTGAGCGACTGATCATCATAGGTCAGGTCGCCATCAATAATTTGCCAACGTTCGATAGCGAGCGAAAACTTTGCGGGCTCCTCACTCGCTGCGGACACTGTATCAGCCGATGGCAGGGCAATGTCATAGTTGGCACGCCCATCGGGCAGTACCTTAACCAGGATTTGCGGTTTCTCCAGCGTGATGCCTTTGATGGAAAGTTGGTCGCCAAAAAGCACGTCCATCAGGTTGACCTCCACATCGAAGCGGTTGGCGACAAAGAGCGGCACACCTTCGAAAGGTGCCCGGTTAAACACCCCGATCTCCCGAATTTCAGCCGTGATGTTGGGAAAGTTGCGAAACACGGACAAGCTGAATTTATCCAGATCGATGACGACATCGGCATTCACGTTTTCCGCGAGAGCCTTATCCAGCGCTCGCTTGATATCATCTTTGAATACAACCGGAATAATGAATGCAGCTGCAACAATCAAAATCAGCACCACGCCAACGGCAATACCTATTCGCTTAAACCATTTCATACAACTTTGAGTTTGAGTAGAACAAAATTAAAGAGTAATCTCATACCGGGCCGCTTTTTTGACCCGCCCGGGCTACGTTAGAACCACTTTAACATCAGATTAACGGAGCGCTTTACACTTTCCGTATAGGGCGGATGCAGCAGGTAGGGAAGGGCAAAACCCCGCTTTTGGCGCAATACCGGTTTCTCGTTCGAAAAAGCCATGAAACTGTACTTGCCGTGCGCTTTGCCGATACCGCTGTTGTTCACGCCACCAAACGGCAAATTCGGATGTGTGTATTGCGTAATGCAATCGTTGACACATACCGTGCCACTGGAGGTAAGCTGTAACAGGCGTTCCTGAGTGCTTTTGCTGGAGCTGAATACGTAAAGCGCCAACGGCTTTGGGTGCGCGTTGATGTGCCCGATCACGTCATCGAGGTTTTGATAGGTCAGCACGGGCAGCACGGGACCGAAAACCTCTTCTTCCATCAGCCGTGCATCCGGGGGTACATTGGCCAGCACCACCGGGTGCATAAATCGGGTGGCCGCATTGTGCTCACCGGTCAATCGCACCGTGGCGCCACGCTGAAGGGCGTCATCAACCATGGCATGAAGCCGGGCGAAATGCTTATCGCTTACGACACGACCGTAGCTGGGACTCTGTTCATTGATTTGGCCGCTATCACCAAATAGCTTCTTCACTTCGGCCACCAGCAATTGCTGCCATTCTTCCGCAACGGTTTCATGCACCCAAATGTGGTCGGGTGCAATGCAGGTTTGACCGTTGTTGAGAAACTTGCCGAATGCGACACGTTTAGCGGCATCTTTCAGGTTGGCCGTTTCGTCAATGATGGTGGGTGACTTTCCGCCCAATTCCAACGTCACCGATGTTAAATTCTCGGCAGCGGCCCGCATCACCACTTTGCCCACTTGCGGGCTGCCCGTAAAAAAAATGTGATCGAACGGCAACCGGAGTAACTCGCGGGTTTCGTCTACGCCACCCTCAACCACGGTAACCAAGTCCTCATCGAAGAATTCGTTCACCATGTCGCGGACCAGGTGCGAGGTGTGCGGTGTGTACTCCGAGGGCTTGATAAACGCTGTATTGCCGGCAGCCAATGCCGACACCAACGGACCAAAACAAATGTTTACGGGAAAGTTCCAGGGCGAAATAATCAGGCAAACGCCTTTAGGCTCGTACCTGACTTCGGAGGTCGAGCCCAGGTAGGTTAGTGGGGTTTCAATGTCCTCAGGCGCGGCCCACTCGTCAATATTGGCCAACGTGTGCCGCAATTCCGTTAACACCGGGTACACCTCCGACATGTCCACCTCCGTTGCCGGCTTACCAAAATCAGCAAAGACGGCCTCTTGAATGCGGGTGCGTTGGGCGGCAAAGTACTTTTCAAAGTCTTTCAGCAATCTCTTCCGCTCACTCAAGGGTTGCGTCCGCAGCCGAAGGCTGCGCGCCTTGTGTGCGGCAAAAAGGCGGTTGAGTGAGTCAATCGAGGAAGATGCTACAGGTGACATGCAAAGCCAGGTAAGAAGATGAAAAGATAGCGGTTTCGGGCGATATCCGCCCGAATGTTACCGAAATGTTACCTATTCATTGTTTTACATTACCGAATTGTTACCTTAGTGTTACCGAAATGAAAGTATTCTTCACCATCGCAATCCTCATCGCACCCGCCTTTGCGACCGCGCAATCGGGTAACCTGTTCGGGCAACTGGTCCGGGCCGAAGGAGGTGCGGTTAATGCGTTAACGGAAAAGAAATACACCGGCCTGGTGCGACATCTCGAGGAAAAGCAGGTGAGCAGCAATTCCGAACGGTTATTTTTGGAATACATGTTTGCCAAAGTGCAGCGCCAGTTTCTGAAGACATACCAATCTCAGGTCGCTTTTTCCGATCTGTTCAGCACGGGACGCTACGATTGCCTCTCGGCAACCTCCCTGTATGCTTCGCTATTGACTGAACTTAGGATTTCATTTCGCATCGTGGAGACGAACTACCATGTTGTGCTCATTGCTTCAACGGCTGACGGTGAGATCATGCTGGAGGCAACGGACCGCTTTAACGGTTTTGTCACCGGAGCGAACGAAATTGAGCAACGGCTTTTGCGCTACCAGTCTCAGTTGCCCCGGGCTAACGGTAACATGGTACAGTTTCAACACCCGGGCGCATTGCTTCGCGAAGTGAGCCCCAATCAGTTAATTAATCTCTATCACTACAACCAGGCGGTAATCGCCTTTAACCATCAGGATTGGGTAGGCTGCGCTGTTGCTTTGGAAAAAACTTCAATGGGATATCATTCTCCCCGAATTTCAAGCTTGGGTGCACTACTGATTACCGCAGTAGCCGAGGATTCGTCCTGGACGGACGAAAAGAGGTTAAAGTTTGTGCGGCAGTTTTACACCGTCCTGCTCAACCGCCAGCAAGATGTGGCGTCCAGCTTCTAGTTTGCCTAATTCTCCAGAATCCGAACTTCCACTCGTCTGTTCAGCTTGTGCGCCTCTTCATTATTCTCTTGCGAGATCGCTTGCGTACCGCCAAACGCCTTAGTTCGCACCTTACCCTTTTGGACACCTTTTTTGATCAGGTAATGGCGCACTTCGCCTACGCGCTGTTGAGATAACTCCATATTTTTTCGAGGGTCACCCCGCACATCTGTATGGCCTTCGAGCTGAATAACCATCTTGGGGTTATTGCGCATCATCTGCACTACTTCGTCCAGTTCGGAGTAAGAGATTGGATCAATTTTCGATTTCCCAACTTCAAAAATCAAGTTATCCAGGCGCATAACTTCGCCCACGACATGCACCGTTTCGGCATTGCCCATGGCCGATTGTGGAATAGTGAGTTCAATATCCCGAACAACTTTGCGATCTGCATTTGCCTCCGCAGGATCAATCATGTAACGGGCGCGGGCAAAGCCGGCAGCTTCCACGGTTAACTCATACTTCTCGTTGTCATGGAGGGGAAATGAAAACGTGTTCCCCTTCAAGAGACCTACTTTACTGCCGTAGGGCAAACTTTGATAGGTAATTTTGGCATTTACCGGCTCTTTGGTAACTGCGTTGGTAATGCTTCCGACAGCATAAACCAGAGAGTCATTTTGAGCGCACACTGCCGCACCGGCCAGCCATCCCCACACGAGAAACGCGGTACACCTAAACATCAAAGCTTAACAATCTTAAACTCAACCCGTCTGTTCTTTTTACGGCCTGCTGCCGTGGCGTTTGATTCCAATGGCTTGGTTTCACCAAAGAAGCTGGTGGTAATCCGGTCATGTGCAATACCCTTCTTCACCAGATAATCGGAAACCGACCGGGCCCTGCGGGCAGATAACTGGAGGTTATACTCTTCCGCACCGGTGGCATCGGCATGGCCTGAAATTTCCACCTGCATGGTTGGGCGCTCATTCATCAGGCTCACCAGGCGATCCAACTCCACGAACGACTCGTTTTTCAATGTTGTTTTGTCAAAATTAAAGAACATGTTGTTCAGCGTGACGGATACGTTGGTATCCACAACCGTAACCTGTATAGGCTCCAGGGTTACGTCTGTACCTGCAAGAGTGGCGTCTGATTTATAGTTTCGCAGATCCAGACTTTGCGAGGTGGAGATGTGGTCTTTCGCCTCCGCCCGGAATCCATATAACTCGCCTCCGGGTAAGTGAATTTCATATTCACCGGTTCGAGGATCGGAGAACGTCTCACCGACTACCTTACCATCTGAGAGACGCTCATATACAATCTTTGCACCAACCGGCTGGGCCGTTTTCGCATCAACTAATTTGCCTTTTACGATTATAACCGGTTGGGGGGTAACAAACAGGGGTAACTTCACCCGGAAGATGTCCATGTTCTCCGGATCAACCCCTCTGGAATAATACGCATAATCACTATTGGAGGGGATATTGAAAAATAAGTCGTCCAACTTCGAATTCACTTCGGGCCCTAGGTTTTGAGGAGGGCTCCAGTTTGTCCATGTATCGTCTAATCGGGTGCTAACCAGGATATCAGCCACCCCAAAGCCACTGAAGCCTGTTGAAGAGAAGTAAAGTGTCTTATCATCGCTGGCCAGGAACGGGGCCGATTCTTCGCCCGCAGTGTTGACTACTGCGCCCAGATTGAGGGGTTCAGTCCACTTACCACCCTCTTTTGGAAAACTTACGTAAATGTCGCGGGAGCCGCGCGAGTCCTCGCGTTCAACCGACATGAGCAGCGCTTTGCGTGTGTTTGTCATAAAGTAGTTGGCGCGCTCGTTGAAGTTGTAATCGTTTTCAATTTCCAGGAGTTTGGGCTCCGACCACTTGCCCCCTATGTTGTCGGCCATGGAAACACCGGCCAGCATTTTGCCATTATCCAAATACCGGTTACCCAACAGCATTAAAACCGATTTGCCATCGGGTGTTGCCGTGCCGAAGTAATTCACGAAGTTCGGCCCTGCGTTATTAAATTGTGGCCCCATGTTTTGCGCTAGTTGCCACTTGCCATCGTTACCTAACTCCGAATACCAGATGTCTTCTTTGTCGTTTACACCACCCATATTTCCCTCATGGTTCTTCCGGCTGAAATAAAGGGTCTTGCCATCAGGCGACAATAAGGGGTTAAGCTCGCTGGATGAACTGTTAACCCTCTCATCCAACTGCTCAATCTGCAAGCCTTTCGCCAGTAACTCGGGCATATCGATATCGGGAATAATGCGAATATCCGAGTCGGAAATGGCAACCGCATCAACAGAAAAATAATCTGAGAGCACCTCGCCCTCGAACATCAATTTCACGGCCGTTACCTTGTAAGGCGTACGATCAACCACCATGTTGAGCATACGGCCCTGCAAGGGGACTGGCTGAGGGTTGAACGAATGAACAAGGTATTCTTTTCCCGCTTCGTCATATAAATAGATCCGGAACAAAGCGCCCGGATTGTAGGACTCTGCCACCGCTATCTGACGGATCTGCATGGGGTTAGCGTATCCCAACTTGATGAATTCGCTTCTTTTGGGTTTGTCGGGAGTCCAGGCATTGGGGTTTTGGCCCCCAGCCGGCAATACGTTCGGCTTACCCAGCGCCTGCTCGGCCGAGTACTGAACGGGTGTTAGCTCAGAGGAGAATTCAATTACTTTGGATGCCCATTGAACAGTTTGGGCTTGGGCAAGAAACGGAGCGGCTATGACAAAAAACACCAGTAGAACTCGCTTCATAAGCAAAAAACGGTCGGGTTACCAATCAGACTTTAAACATAAGTAAAAATTCGTAACCGAAATGCGGTTCGGCATAGGATATTAAAAATTGTTGCCGTTTCAATCGGTAGCTGCTTTATTGAACAGGAGGAACCCCACATGCAAAAGCACACCTAATGGGTTTTCGTCATCGTCATAATAATTTACACTCAGGCTGATAGGGCCAACAGTGGAATGCATAACCAGGCCCGAAGTGGCGGCAAAGTAGATTTGCGTAACATCGGTGGCCAGGGCTGCTTCCTGATTATCTGTCCGGACGATGCTTTCAATGGGTTTAAACCAGTATGCCTCAAGCCGGAAATCCAGGCTTTTGGCCAGCGAGAAAACATTGCGCCAGCCACCAGCCACGAAATTGAAGCTTCGAAAATTCTGAAGCAGCAGCGCACGGCTGTCCTGAATGGGAAAGAAGCCGGGCGCATTTACAATGGTGCCCGTGTAATTACTGAACACCGGCTGGTTAGAGAATGTGCCCTGGAGGAAATAACCTGTGCTGTACGCTCCCACACTGAAGTACTGCTCGGCTGTGAGACCAACGCGCCACCACCGATGATCAACCTTACCAGGCGCACTTCGAAGGGAGGTATTGCCGGGTTCAAAATATTCCGTCAAGTCAAACCAATCGAGCGAAACTTGAAAGGCGCGGCCCCGGGACGCGTACTGTTTGCGATTAAGCTGGTTGGTGCCAAACGACAACCCGGCACGAAACCCCCGCAGACGCAGCACGTCCAGTGTATCGGTGGAGGACAGCACCTCGGTATCGGTGAACTCATCTGTATTGTTGACGTAGAAGCCATATGCCTCTGTTTTAAAATGTTTACTGGCCGGGATGCCAATGCGCAAGCCCAGTCTTCGGTCAATTCGATCTAACACCGTGGGCGTAAACTCTCGATCCATCAAATCGCGGCCCTCCAGAAAATCCCAACTGTTAAGAACAACTTCGGGCTGAAGATAAAATTGCCCAAAGTTGGGTAAATCCATGCGGGCAATCAGACTTGCCGACTTATAAAAGCTGCCCGTTGAGAAGTTGGCCTGAAAGTGAGTCAGGGCCCGATTGAAATTGTAATAGTTCAATCCCAGAAAAATATTGCTGATGTTTCGTGAAGCAATCACGCCTCCAAAATCAACCTGAAAGTTGTTCTGAGGTCTTCGTACTATCTTAAAGCGGTACTGCTGCCGCGCGGTGTCATAGCCGAAACTGGGGTACACATTGTGGAAGTAGGGATTGCTCACCAGGGTATAATACCCCTTTTTGACATCGGTATAATACAGTGGTCGCTTGCCATCGCGGAAAAAACGGTTGATGAACCGTTGTTGGTTCGGGTTGAATCCATCATATTGAATCTCACCCACCTCCAATGGCTTCATGCGGCTGTTAAAGTGATTTCGCTGCAGCGTGACCTCATCGCACGATACCCGTCTTTGTACTTTCGACTTGATTTCTTCCATCTGGCGCACCGTTTGGCGGTAGCCACTGTCGATCAGTGCGCGCGCTTTGGCAAAATCAAAGGCCGTGTATCCGTCAATCGGGGGTTGAATGTACACGCCCGTTGGGGGCACCTCGCCCGGGTCTGATTTGTCCAACAGCATATACAACAACGAACGCGAAATCAGGGCATCATCTTCACCGTAGGGGTACTCGCGGTACAACTTCGATGACACATTACTACCAATGACCACATCCGGTTGAAAGTCGCGCTCGGCTATGTCCACCGGGAAGTTGTTATACACACCACCATCGAACAGGTATTTGCCGTCCACGCGAATCGGGGAGTAGAAGAACGGAACCGTTTGCGTGGCCCGAAGAGCATCGCTGAGTACACCGCTGCGCAATACCACTTCGGTTTGCGTGAAAACATCGGCCGCCACCACACGCAACGGCACAAACAGGCTATCGAAGTTATTATTGGCAACCGCTGACGGCTGCGCCAGCTTTTCGGCCAGCGCGAAATTCAGCGACAGATCTTTGGCAATAGCCGAATTGAACTGAACATTGAAAAGTGAATCGAGCGAAAGATTAAGCTTTAGAAAACTTGCATTGTCGTCATCGCGGTGGAAGTAGTAGTTATAGCCCCGCTCCGGCCGACCATTCACCCAGTTTAAAAACTCTTCAGAAAGTACAATATCCTCAATTTGTAAAGGGCTCATACCAGCCGCATAACAACCGGCCACAATGCCGCCCATTGAGGTGCCCACTACATAGTCAATCGGGATTTCGTTCTCTTCCAGAGCCTTCAGTACCCCGATATGCGCAATGCCTTTTGCGGCTCCACCGCTCATGACAACGGCCACCCGCTGCTGCCCAAACGCAACCTGGGTGAAAATCGAAACTGCTATGATGGCCTGCAACACACGCATACCCTAAATCCCAACGAGGTAAACTTAACATTAGTTGTTGTTGGGCGGTAAATTTATAAGTGAAAAATTGATATTTAGTTACCGGCCAGGTCATGACCTGCAGAAAAAGATAGCCGATCCAGTTTGCGGATAATCACTTGCCGCAGCCTGTCGAATTCCGGTCGGTTGACTTCGCCAATAGGCTCTGCCGGTGGTAGCTTTGCATCTACCTGAACACCCTCGGGATAGAACCGGTAACACAGATGGGGGCCCGTGGCCCAACCGGTGCTGCCAACAAAGCCAATCACCTGGCCCTGTTTTACCCTAATGCCCGGTTTGATCTCGCTGGCGATGCGCGACATGTGCAAATAGCCGGTGGTATACGTGTCGTTGTGTTTCACTTTGACGTACCGACCGCTGCGCGAGTTATACCGGGCTTCAAGTACCACGCCATCGCCCACCGAGCGGATGGGCGTACCCGGAGGAGCCGACCGATCGGTGCCTAAGTGAGGTTTGAATACCTTGGCAATGGGGTGAAACTGCTTCTTGGAAAAGCGGGAACTGATGCGCGTAAACTCAATGGGATATTTCAGAAACGCCTTGCGTAAACTTTTGCCTTGCTCATCGAAAAAATCAATACCATTGCCCTGATCGAAAGCAAAAAGCATAATACCGCGTATTGTGTTGCAAAAGTAGATGCCGGTGATGCCGCGAATGCCGATGGTGCGCCCCTCTACTTGCTCCTCCTCATAAATCAATTTATACCGGTCGTTCTTTTGCAGATGATAAAAATCCACCTGCCACGCCAAGACATCCACAAAGCGGTTGGTGAGTTCTGGTGAAAGCCCTTGCTCGCGTAAGCTTTCCACCAGCGTACTGATAATAACATCGGACACGCTTTTTTCCACCACCTGAACCTGGCGCGCACAGTTCAATGCGAAGCGAATCATCAAAATGAAAAATTACATACTCCACATCGTTTGGTTCATACACAAGGGCATGAAGTGCCCGAAGGGAATCCGGTTGAAAGAGAACGGTGTACTTTTTTCCGGCTGTTACTTTTCGAAAGTCAAACGTGTTGCGACCCAGTTGATTAAGCTGCTGCCAGACCACGGGCGATACGTAATAGCCCTGCAGCAAATCCGTGAATCGCTGATGTTTCTCTACCGTGTCGCGGTGGGTGTGAAGTCCGTTGGCCAGTATTCCTTCCACAAATTCCGGCTTAGGCAGGCGGGCCCAACGCACGGAATCAGGCTCGGGCAGGAGCGGTGGCGAGGGCGCAGGCCCCGCCTGCAAACCCGATTCCAACAGCCATAAGGCAAAGAAACCGACTGCGATAGTGACTGACATTGCCAGCAACACTTGAGCTATCGATCTGCGTGACCATCTCATGGATCCTCAACCAACGAATATCACGTATAGTTATTTTTCGAGCCGGATGCCATCACGGATACAATTCTTTGTATTTTCTCTTTCCGCGCTCGAGAAAGGCAACAAACTCCTCCACGCTGCGGTCATAGCCGTAGGGCCAGGCGAGCACACGCTCATCCGCCCCGACCAGCACGTAAAAAGGCTGCGCATTGTTTTCCAGGTTGCGAATCTGGAGATCCGCATTTTGTTTGCCAATGGTCTTTTTGACTTTTTTGTCGTACGCGGACGTGTACCACTCGGCCTCCGGCAACTGCGTTTTGTCATCCACATACAGCGCCACAAGAACAAAATCATTTTGCAAACGCTGAAGCACCTGCGGTTCGCTCCACACCACGGCTTCCATTTCGCGGCAGTTGGTGCAGCCGTGGCCGGTGAAGTCAATAAACAGCGGTTTCTTTTGCTCGCGGGCACAAGCTAATGCCTGCTGGTAATCAAAATAGCCTTGCAGGCCGTGGGGTAAATGCAGGAAATCAGAAAAGCGCGGTTCTTCGCACATATCTTTTTCCTGCTGGCTGCGCGTCATCGCCACCAGATCAAAGTCCAACGTGTTTTGGGGGGGCAGGTAGCCGGCCAACGCTTTGAGCGGAGCGCCCCACATGCCGGGAATCAGGTAGAGTACAAACGAAAAGATGAACGCGGCGATTAACAACCGCGGCACGGTTATACGTTCAACGGGCATGTCGCTGGGCATACGGATTTTTCCCAGTATGTAAAACCCGAGCAGGGCAAACAACACAATCCAGATGGCGATGTTTACTTCACGATCAAGCAAGCCCCAGTGGTAGGCCTGATCGGCAATGCTGAAGAACTTGAGGCACAAAGCCAGTTCCAAAAAACCCAGCGTGACTTTAACCGTATTCAGCCATCCGCCCGATTTGGGCAAGGATTTGATCCACTCCGGGAAAATGGCAAAGAGTGTGAACGGAAGCGCAAACGCCAGCGAGTAAAAAAGCATCGCGAGCACGGGCTTAATCACCTGCCCGCCTGCCGCCATCACCACCACATTACCCACAATAGGAATCGTGCAGGAGAAGGAAACCAGCACCAGCGTGGCCGCCATAAAAAAGATACCCCCCCATCCACCCTTCTCGGCCTGCTGATCCACTTTGTTCACCAACTGATGGGGCGCATTGATTTCGAATAAACCAAGAAACGACAATGCGAAAACGATAAAGATGACAAACACAAAAAGGTTGGGCGCCCAGTGGGTAGCCAGTGCATTTAGTCCATCCGCTCCCAACAGCACGGCAAACAGCGTTCCGGCCAGGGTGTAAATGGCAACAATCGAAAATCCAAAAACCAGGGCTTTGCGTATACCGGCTGCCCGCGATTGATCATCTTTCAAAAAGAAAGTCACCGTCATGGGAATCATGGGGAACACGCACGGGGTAATGAGTGACGTGAGCCCCAGGACAAACGCGAAAACCAGATAAGCCCAAAAGGACTCCTGCTCGACTTCCGACTGTCCCTCCAGAATGGTGGGGTCCAACCGCGGACCTTCAATTTTTGCAGTAAATCGGGGCGGAGAGGGCTTCGTATTGGTCGTGTCAGCGGCTGCCGGAACGGGAGTCTCTGCGTCCGGCTTTTTCTCCTCGGTTTTGGGTTTGGGTGCCTGGCCCGTTACGGTAAAGCCATCAAAAACAAAATCGTGTTCGCCCGGCACACACTGGCCGTTAACCTCCGTGCACGTTTGAAATTCGATGTTACCGGCAATTTTTAGGTTGGCCGCAAGTACTTTTACCTTCTGCCGGAACTCGCCCGTCCCTTTGAAAATCTTGACGTCACACTCAAAAATTTCATCGTACTTATCCACCGGCTTCACCGGCACGATGCCTCCCACCAGGCGATAAGAATCATTCGGCTCAAACGTAAAGGAGGTTTTCAGCGGCCCGTCTTCGCAGGGAAATTCCGTTGAATACAGGTACCAGGTCTTCTCGATTTTAGCGGTGAACACCAACTCAATCTCTTGCCCGATCGTTACCTGTTTAGGTGCTGTGTGCGAAAATTTGGTGGGCGTTAGAATTTGCCCGTGGGCGGACAAAGTCAACACAAAAACAAAAAGAGCCAGAAGTCGCAGAGTCATAAGCTGCAAAGGTAACGATAGCGACTGCAAAACCGGAAAATCAATAAACCGTGCCACGTACACGCGTGGACACCGGGGATATCAAAGCAGCGTTGTCACCGGCCAAAATGTTTGTAGAAAGCTACAATCGTCTCGATTCCAATAAGAAAGTTTTTGATGCCGTAGCTTTCGTTGGGTGAGTGCAAGGCATCGCTATCAAGGCCGAAGCCCATCAACACGGTGTCCAGCCCGAGTTCGTTTTTGAAGAGCGCCACAATGGGGATGCTGCCGCCATCGCGCGTTGGTATGGGTGTTTTGCCCCACACCTCTTCAAATGCTTTTTCCGCTGCCTTGTAGGCTTTCGATGTGGTGGGCGTTACGGCTGCAAACCCGCCATGATGGGGCGTCACTTTCACCGTCACCGTTTTGGGCGCAATGGAAATAAAATGTTTCCGAAACATCTCGGTGATTTCGTCCGGAGTTTGGTTGGGCACCAGGCGCATAGAAATCTTGGCAGAAGCTTTTGACGGCAGCACGGTTTTCGCGCCTTCGCCCGTGTAGCCACCCCAAATGCCGTTGCAATCCAGCGTAGGGCGAATACCCGTGCGCTCCAGCGTGGTGTAACCCTTCTCTCCGCTTACTTCGGTAATGCCCAACTCCTTTTTGTATTCTTCCAGGTCGAAAGGTGCTTTGTTCAGGGCTTCGCGTTCGGCTGCACTGAGCTCCATCACGTTGTCGTAGAATCCCGGAATCGTTACGCGTCCGTTTTCATCGTGCAGCGAGGCAATCATGCGGGCCAGCACGTTGATGGGGTTGGCGACTGCGCCCCCATACACGCCACTATGCAAATCGCGGTTGGCGCTGGTTACTTCCACTTCTACGTAGCTGAGACCGCGAAGGCCTACCGTGATGGACGGTTGATCGAGCGAAATCAGGGCGGTATCGGAAATCAGAATAGTATCGGCCTTCAGTTTTTCCCGGTATTGCTTCACGAAGGTGGGCAGGTTATCCGAACCCACCTCCTCTTCGCCTTCGATCATGAACTTGACATTGCAATTCAGCAAGTTGTGCTTCATCAGAATTTCAAATGCCTTGATGTGCATGTAAAACTGTCCTTTGTCATCGCACGCACCGCGGGCATAGATTTTCCCATCGCGTACGGTGGGCTCAAAAGCGGGGCTCTTCCATAACTCCAGCGGATCGGGCGGCTGCACATCGTAGTGGCCGTACACCAGCACGGTGGGTTTAGCCGGATCAATTACTTTTTGCCCGAAGACAATCGGGTGACCTTTGGTTTCTACCAACTCTACATGGTCGGCTCCCGCCTCTTTAATGCGGTGCATCACCCGCTCGGCCGTTTTGCGCACATCGGCTTTATGGCGGCTGTCCGCGCTCACACTGGGCAGGCGCAGCAGCTCAAACAGTTCATCTAAGAAACGTTGCTTATTCGATTCAATGTAGGCGTGTACCATAGACTCAAAATTGGTTGTGCAAGGTAGTGAAGGTTCCGGAATTGAATTCACCCTCACCCTTTTGATGCCATTGCTTTTTTCTGAAGAAATCGTGGAACCGATCACCACTGCTGACATACCCTTGTCACGGTGATGTTATTTCTTTGCGGCATGGACCCCCTGAAAGAAATGTTTTACGGGCCTTATTACGTCAAGTTGGCCGAAGCGCTGAAGCGTGTCTATCCCGCATTCCCCAACGAGCGATTTCTTCGGCAGGTATTGAAGCCGTTGGCCTCGCTCTCACTTAATGAGCGGATGAGGCACACGAGTGTAGTCCTGAAGGAACATTTACCGCCCGACTATCCGAAAACGATCCGGATCCTGACCGAAGCCATTGCGTTACTTAACACCGGTTACACCACCCTGGTATTTCCGGATTTTGTGAGCCAGTTTGGTCAGCATGATTTCGAAACCAGTTTGAAGGCGCTGCACTACTTTACGCGTTTCGGTTCTTCTGAATTTGCCATTCGTACTTTTTTGAAGCTGGATTTCGACCAGACGATCCGGCACCTCTACCGATGGAGTGAGGATGAAAACGATCAGGTGCGGAGGTTGTCGTCCGAAGGCAGCCGCCCGCGGTTGCCATGGTCGTTTAAGTTGGAGGCCGTGATCCGGCATCCGGAAATCACACGACCGATCCTCGAGAATCTGAAGCAAGACCCCTCGCTTTACGTGCGGAAATCCGTGGCCAATCACCTCAACGATCTTTCAAAAGACTCACCCGAATACGTTTTGCAGCTCGTCAAACGTTGGGATCAGGTTCATCCCTACACCGCATGGATTATCAAACGTGGTTGTCGTTCGCTCCTCAAACAAGGTGATAAAAACTCATTAGCTGCTTTTAACTTCACGAACAGGGTTCAGGTAGCGATACGGAATATGACGCTTTCCCCGACCACCATTCGAATAGGGGATTCCATGTTGATCGAATTTGAGTTGATCTCAAAAAAGAAGGCTAACCAGAAGTTAATGGTGGACTATCGCATTCACTATGTTAAAAAAAATGGCGCCCGTTTACCGAAGGTTTTCAAACTAAAAGAACTCGCGTTGAAGCCGGCACAGTCCGTTCTCATCACAAAAAAACAGCGCTTTCAGGACTTTACCACGCGCAAGCATTTCCCCGGGAAACACAGGTTAGAATTGGTTGTGAATGGTGAAGTTGTGAAGGCTCAAGACTTTTGGCTAAAGAAGTAGAGGTCGGGCAAACTTCGCGTCTGCCGCTACCTTTTCAACCTCCTAGCCGCCCCTTGTCACTTTTGTATTCCCCTGATCACTCGTTTTTGTACCTTCCGCCCGTTAAGCCTGGCCCGCTCAAAAAACACAACCATGCGAGGTGAAATATTCAGAACGGTTGACGACTATGTGGCCGCCCAGTCGCCCGCGCTGCGCGAGAAGCTGGAAACGATCCGTCACATCATTTTTAAAGCCGTGCCGGGCGTAGAAGAGAAGATCAGCTACGGCATGCCCGGATACCAATACAAAGGTGTATTAATCTACTTCGGAGTGGCACAAAAACATATTGGGCTGTATGCGATGCCTTCCGCCATCGAAGCTTTTAAGAAAGAGCTGAAACCCTACGACACCTCGAAAGGCACCATTCGTTTTCCGCTGGATGAGCCGCTGCCCAAAAAACTGATTGCGGACATTGTAAGGTTTCGAAAGAAGAGGAATGAACTCAAGCAGGCAAACAAGCCGAGGTGATCTTCAACCCGACCGATTATCTTTACGTTCTTTAAACCGCATGACCAGCCGGCCAAAATACCTGCTCGATGGACATACTACCGCCCGGCTCTCCTTTCGGAAAATCGAGGTTACCGATTTTGACGCCTGTCGTCCGTTCTTTCTGAATCCCCAATCGAACCGGTATTGGAAAAGTGCCATAACCGACCCGAATGAACTGGCGCGGGAGTGGTTTAACAAACAGCTGTGGCGTTATGAACACCACCGTGGCGGCATGAATTTGTTGGTTCACCGCGAATCAAAACAAGTGGTGGGTTGGTGTGGCCTGTTGCTGCAGGAAGTTGATGCGCAAGAGGAGCTGGAAGTAGCGTACTCCATTATGCCAGAGTATTGGCAACAAGGTTTTGCCACCGAGGCTGCCCGCGCCTGCATCGACTATGCGTTTACGCATCGTTTACGCGATTCCCTGATTTCGATCATTCATGTCGAAAATGTAGAGTCTACGAAGGTCGCCATTAAGAATGGGTTGACCTTGTCCCGAACGACCACCTACCGCGACAACCCCGTAAACATTTTCAGGATTTGGAACCCCGCGATAACGCCCAAGGCGGGTTCCTGACTGGTCGCCCGGCTGCGTTTCAGCCTCTCGGCTAGAACTGATACCGCAGCGTCATGCCGAAGGCAAAGCTCTTGAAGTCATTGGTGAGGTAAAACTCAGGGACAAGTTGAACGCGGTTGCCGGCTACATGATGCGTGACAAAAAACTTGGCCGTATTGCCCGTGAAATAATCCCCGCTTCTGCGTAGTAATACACCGGCCCCCAGCCCCGACCACCGTGCGGCACCATTTCCACGATTAAAGTTGATCTCATACGTGCCGGATAAAAACGAATTGACGTTTGTGGTAAACCCCCCTTCGGGAGCACGCTCGGCAAAAAACATGAAGTTATAGCTAAGCGAAGCCCGGAAATTCTCTCTGCGGAAACGGTCGCGGAACTGAGTACCCAGCCTCACGGACAACTCGGGAAAGAACTTGTCGCGGAAAAGACCTACACCTGCCTGGGCCGACAGCGAAATTTGATCGCCCGGAAACGTATAGTTAATCGTGCGCTCCGCGATCTCGCTATTTCGCAATACGTACACGGACTCAATGCTGCTGCGCCCAAGTTCCTTCACCCGCTTCTCGGAACCAAGAGACGAGACGATCGCACCAAAATCCTGTTTGGCAATGTTCTCCAGACCTGCCAGATCGGCCGCATAGATTTTTGCTTTGTACCGCGGTGTGATGACGTACATTTCCCAGCCGGGGGGCAGCAATTCGATGATTCCCCTCTCTGCGGTAATGGTCATTTGGGTAATCGCATTTTGCTGAGCGCTCAAGCTCACGAGTTGCTTTTGCCCAAAAGGTACTTGCTTGAGCTTGACTTCCTTTACACCCTCGGGCGTTTCGTTCACCTCAATGCGCATGGGCCCTTTCCCGAAAACTTCTGGGCTGTAGCCCACTTTGATGTGCTCGAGCAATTGGCCAAGATGGGTTGGGAAATTTCGCAAAAGCAAACTGTCCTTCCGGTACTCCCGCATTTCCACGACCACCAGCGCCTGGATGTCGGTCATTTCAATGCGAATGGAATCCGGATACAAATTGAACTTCGGTTGCGAAATAGCAAGGGAAATACTGGTCAGCACCAGGGCTGACATCAATGTCATCGTCTTCATAACTGTTAGTTGGGTTTTTGTTTTAATCCGGCTACGATGTCAACCTCTGAAACCGTAATGGGTTGCTCGGTGAGATCAGGATCGGACAAAATAAGGCGAAACGAAAATCGTTTGGAGCGGGCATAGGCAGCACCTTGTGAGCGCCCCAGAATAATGGGAATTGATGGCCTTTCGACTGCAGCAGTCGGTTCCGTTACCGTTGGTTGTTCTTGCGGCTGCAGGGCTACGGTTGTTCGCTGCGTTGAGTCTATGGCTGGCTTGAGCTGATCGGCTATGAGTACCGATGGGAGGGCCGTATTCACGCGGGGCTTTACTCGTTGAATTTCTTGCGGCTGCACGGCCATCTCCGGTGCACACATACGCTCCGGATCAGGTGAGGCGAGAATCAGCTTGTCACCCGCCTGCGCCAGACGTATTTCAAGTGCAGCAATACGATCGTGCAACGCAGAGCTATTGAACGTCATACTATCATACAACACCCAACTACCAACCACAATGACCAAGGCCGCAGCAGCATACGCGAAAACGGATGTCCTTTTTCGCCTTGGTCTTTCTAACCGCAGCCAGGTCTCTTGCTTATTCCATTTTACGGGCTGGCTTTCCAGTTGCCGCAGTTTGTGTTGAATCAATTGTTCACTATGTTCCATACTGAGACCCCTCCCGGATGAGCATTTTTTTCAGGTGCGCTTTCGCTTTAAATAATTGTGTTCGGGCCGTGCTTTCGCTGATGCCCAGTTGTTCCGCAATTTCTTGATGACTATACCCTTCGACCACATGCAGGTTAAAAACGGTACGGTAACCGGCCGGCAACTCCATCACCAGGCGAAGAATATCTTCTGCCGGTAAATGGCAAACCTCATTCAAGTCCGGAACCGGCAAGGTGTCGTCCAGACTCTCGACCATGTTGAAGTTGTGCCTGCGCCTGAGCCAGCCGAGCGACTCGTTTACTACTATTTTGCGTAACCACGCGTGCAGGCTTCCCTTACCCTGTGGCCTAAAACTGGTGATGTGGCGAAACGCTTTGGTGAATGACATCATCACAATATCCTCCGCATCAACATCTGTCTTTACATACCGAAGCGCCACCCGGTAGAGGGAGTCGGCCCACCGGTCGAACAGCTCTTGCTGGCCCCGCGGGCTGGCTTGCTGACAAAGGCGGATCAGTTCAGATTCGGTCACGTGTTAAGACAAGTATCTAATCCAGTAAATGCTCGAAAGGGTGGCGCTGTTGCCTGAAAGTAAAAAAATATATTGGTGAAGGGACAGACCCTTGAGCGGAAGGCGTGTATTCACCAGATCAAAAACCGTCCGGTTAACTCTCCAAAAGATCAGTAGGCACTGCCGCGTACAATAGTGCGATAACCAGGACGTGTTTCGGGTAATTTACGCTTTAGCGTAGTGGGCGTGTAACAAAAGCGCGTGTCGCACGTCTGGCACTATAAACGCATGGCGCTCCGGACTCGTTTGTTGATCGTTGGTGGTGTAACCCTGTATGTCTGGGCTTTGCTGGTTTGGGATTATTTTCATGGCGGTGTTCCCGTTCATCACTTTCTGGCCCGCGAAGACATGCCTGCCTTCTCCAACTGGTGGGGCGGTCTTCTGCTTCCGCTGCTTACCGCCTTCGTTACCTATCGTGTTCAGCAACGCGTAGCCACAGTAAACCCGAAGGCGGAAATTCCAACTTCCGTCATCCTCACCTTTCTCAGTACGCTGGTGTATGGCGGGGCCATTGCGTTTTGCTTTAGTCAGGGCGTGGAAGACGTTCCCTTTTATATGCTCGTGGCCCTGATTGCGTTTTCATTGTTCTTTCCGATCTACTGGGGTGAATTTTTTCTTGGCCTGATTGTCGGGCTCACCTATACCTTTGGCGGAGTTCTTCCGGTTATCATTGTATCCCTCTTGTGCGTCATTGGGTTGTTCTCCTACAAGGTCGTCCGGCCGGCCGTTATGTGGTGTATGGCCCTGGTTCGGGGAAAATAGTTGGCATTTGATATTGCTCGCCAGGCGGAATTATTCTGTTTCTTTACAACATGAATGTTCGCCCTACGCTCACCCAGATGCTCGGCATTCTGCGGGAGCAATCAAATTAGCTTCGAAACTTTCTGATCACGAGAAATCTGAAATAGTCGATTGTCGTTCGAAAAACCTTCATCTTTGATTTGCCGTTTCTCTTGCCTGAGTGAAGTCTCATGGGCACCTCAATCACTCGTGCTTCAGCTTTTAGTGCATTAACCAATATTTCAAGCATCGATATAAACCCTGACTCCCTAATTAGTTCTCCGTGTTGTGCATTTATCTTCGCGAGGATCGTGATAGTATAAACACGATAAAATGAGCTTAGGGTTAGCACTCGAATACCGAAAAGAAAACGAAAAATCAAATTCGCAAGTGATGAGGCTGTCAGGCGCAGAAACGATGTGTTGTCGAATCCCCCTCCCTGGGCGTAAACGGATGCTAAGACCATATCATAGCCATGTTTATTAAGTGATAGCATGACGGGTAGTAAGGACAAATCGGACGTACAATCTGCCTCGATTGTTACGACACAGTCAGTCTTATTGGCTTTTTCCAATATCCATTTAAACCCCTGATTAAACGCATAACCCGGACCGCGATTAACACCATCTCCCAAAACAGTATACTGCGTGTTTCGAAAAAGCTTATGAATTTCAGCTACCGACTGATCCATTGAACCATCGTCAGAGAAAACAAAATGTACGGAATCGTCCAGGTGTATGGCGAGCAATTCATTTGCCAGATTGGGAATATTGGCAGATTCATTGTAAATCGGGACGAGAAAGTAAATCATGCCCGCAAGTTCTCCGAAATTTCGGCAATAGTCAGTCGAATTGCCTCCTCAAGTTTTATCTGCGGCTGATATCCGAGCAACGTTCGCGCCTTGGTTAAGTCCGGAATTCTCCGCTGAATGTCTTTATACTTACCGAAGACTTGATCCATTGGAACAAGCTTCAGCTTTAGTTTTTTACCGGTATCGGCAATTTTGTGAATCAATCGGGCAGTCTCAATGACGGAAAGTTCTTCGTCATTCCCGATGTTAATGACTTGCCCAATTGCCCGATCACTCTCCATCGCTAGTACTGTACCTCTGACCAGATCCGTCACAAAACCCATAGACCTTGTCTGTGATCCATCTCCATGAACAATCAACTCCTCATCCAGCAAAACAGCTCGAATAAAAATTGGAATGTGCCCACCGCTCCATGCAAAGCTAGATCGGGGGCTAAAGCCACCAAAATACCGAATGATCGTCATGGGAACATTTTGATCGTGGAAATAACCGTAGGCTAATTGTTCGCCATACAACTTTGAAACGGCATAACTCCAACGCTTGATGAGACTTGGGCCGATCAGCAGATCACCATCCTCCTGCAGCGGCAAGTCTGGCGACATACCGTAAACATCGGAAGTTGAAGCAAACACCACACGGGCTCCCCACATTTTTGCTACCTCGAAAATATGTTCGGTCCCCGTGGTATTTACCTGAAGTGTTGGGAGACTAACATCCTTTTCCGCAATCTTCTTGACGGCCGCCAAGTGGATGATTGCCCAGCAGTCGCGACTAAGGATCTTAAGGGTATCCAGATCCAGAATATCGACCTTGTAAAACTGAAAGTTCGGGTTTACCGACACCTGCTTCAGGTTATCTAATCGTCCATAGGATAGGTTATCGATGCCTGTGATCTGATAGCCTCTTTTCAGCAACTCCTCGGCCAGATGTGACCCAATCATGCCGGCAACTCCCGTAATTAGTACGCGCTTCGACAATTTTCTCTTTTTTTGTAAAAATAATATGAAAGATCAGATAAAGAAGGCATGGGGGGCAAGTTACCGCTATCGGCTATGGTTGTTGGCAGTATTGCTTGGTGTCAATACTCTCGTTGTACTAGACGTGCTAATGACTGCTGTTAAGGGAGATCGCTATTTTGTCGCACATGAGGATGAAGTAATTTACTACGGGTCAGCGAAGGTTTTTGCTGAAACTGGCAGTGTTCAGGCTGAAAGTTGTATAACCGAAGATGTTTCTCCAGTTGGACAAATCAACTGGTACGGCCCTGGCTATTCAGTAGTTTACGGCATGCTTCGTCTGCTATTCGGGGACGGTTTGTCCGTAACTATCTGGGTTCACTTCGCTCTAGCTTTATTGGCTGTCTTTGCCACGCTTTTGATTTCGGGAAAACCTGAAAGCAACCTTCTGGCAGCCAATGCCTTTTTTGCCACCACTCAGTTTACGGTTTTCATTTTCTCCTACTTTCCTGAAACTTTACATTTTTTCATGGCCACCATTCTGGCCGGGGTGCTTGTAAAAATCCATGAAACATCTGGTGACGAAAAAAGGATGTTAGCGCGGTGGCAGATGATCTACATTTGCCTATGCCTCACGTTTATGCTGTGTCGCATCACCATGATTTTCTGGTTGGCCGGCCTAATTCCATTGGCCGCCAATCGAAAGCAGTTGCTTCATCTCGTGGTACTGTTCATTGGGGGGGTTCTGGTGGCGTTGGTCTACATGAAGCTATTCATCGCTCCGGCATATGCAAGCGACATGCATAAGATTAATGAGCTATACAAACTTAATCTGTGGTCGTTTGCCCAGCAAAGCATCAAAGCATTCGTGTTTCAACTTAAGGAGCTAATCTTCAAAAGTGGGCAACCATCCTATCTCGTGCTTGGGCTAATGGTCATAGTTGCTGTCCTGTTTTTCGTCAGGCGGTCCCGCGTTTCATTGGCTGCTTTCCTAATTGCGTCAACACTTGTGATTACGTTACTATGTTACTATACGGCATCGCCATTTTTTTTTGTTAAACAAACGGCAATGCTTGTTCCACTACTGCTCATAGTAGCCATTCGCGAGTCCCCGTCATATGTTAAGTATTGGATCGGATTGTCCATGGTAGTTCTAATACCCAGCACCTGGGCACAACAAGCAGCAAGCATTGCTGAACATCAAGCTGCCTATGCAAACAAGGCAAATAATGTCAGTTTTGAAGAGGCTTTGCAATCCCTTCCTGATCATATCGATAAGTCCGGCAGCGTTGTTATTCTATGGTGTTATAGCGAGTATGACTATGGCCATGCGGCTCAGGCCTTACTTCCGTATTCAACCCGAAATGGTGAGCCCATCATGTATACCACTAACATCGTGTTTGACAGCAACGCTCCGAATGAGGAGCGCTTTCGCCTACATAACAAGCTAAAAGTCGATTATATACTCAGTCGCCAGCCGATTGATTGGAAAAATTTGAACTTGAAACTCCAAACTTCTTTTTTCTTCTTCTATGAGCTTAACAAAAGTTGCCAAAACTGTTGATCAGATGCTCGGCATTGACTATCCCGTCATTGTCGCCCCCATGTTTTTGATTTCCAACACCAAGATGATCAAGGCCGCCCTGGCCAGTGGCGTAACGGCTGCCTTTCCCGCGCTGAATTACCGCACCGATGCGGAGTTGCGCACGGCCATCCGCGAAATCAAAGCGTTTTCATCCAAGCCGTTTGGGGTAAACCTGATTGTGAACAAATCGAATCCCAAATACAAATCGCAACTCAAAACATTGCTGGAGCTGAAAGTCGATTACATCATCACGTCACTCGGCAGCCCCAAAGAAGTGATCGATCAATGCAAGCCACTGGGCATTAAAGTGTTTTGCGATGTGGTTGATTTGGCCTACGCCAAAAAAGTGGAGCAAATGGGGGCCGATGCGCTGATTGCCGTGAACTCGCGCGCGGGCGGCCATGCGGGCAACATTGCACCCCGCGAGTTGATTACCATGTTGAAAGAAAATTGCGGCCTGCCCATTATTTCTGCGGGCGGTATTGCCACGGGCCAGCAACTAACCGAAGTGATGGCATGGGGCGCGGCCGGTGCATCGGTGGGCACGATCTTCATTGCGTGCGAGGAGGCTGACATCTCGCCCGAATACAAGCAAGCCATGATCGACTATGGCGAAAAAGACATTGTGCGCACCACCAAGCTTTCGGGTTCCGCACTCACAGTTATCAATACACCGTACGTGCAGCAACTAGGCACCAAGGCCAACTGGCTGGAGTGGATTTTGAACAACAACAAAACGTTGAAGAAATACGCCAAGATGCTGCTGGCCTTCCGTGGTATGAAAGCCGTGGAGAAAGCCGCCTTTGGCGCCACCTACAAAACCGTGTGGTGCGCAGGCCCCGCCATTGAACACGTGCACAGCATCCGGCCGCTACGCGAAATTGTTCAGGATTTGACTACCGGCTACGTAACGCCCCGGTAAGAAGATTTACAAAATGGGCAGTCGTGAACGCTCCTCCATATCCTGAATCAACTTCTTCTCCCCTTCGGTGAAGTCAACGTCAAGCGATGTGTCAGGTTGTTCAATCACAGGCGAGAATTGAAGCCGATACTTCCAAATGATATCTGCGCCAATTGCCTCTTTAAATTCGCGCAACGCAACCGACTCCGCAATCCAGTATAAACGGCTGCCGCTGACCGTTCCGGATGTCCCGTTCATCACGGCAATGTCAGCCCGGTCTAGCTTGCGCTGTACCTCACGTTCAAAACCTGCCTTTCCAGTAATATATATTGTACTCCAATTCATAAAAATTCTTGACCAAACAAGCTTTGGTGAATTACTCTTCCCACAAAAGAATTGCTTAGGTATTGTGCCCGGCAAAAAATTTTCCGCGCAGGCTGCTGATAATCTTGTCAACTACTGACGAGGTAACGAAAAACGAGTGGGGAAAGTTGCCGTGGCGACCTAATTCGCCCGCAGTCCGTAGAGTTGCTTGGACGTAACGTAAGCCTTCGTTTTCGGCACGAATACTTCCACCAGCGAGTACGACACGGTCACCGATTTACCGATCAAAATCTTAGGGTCACCTGCATAGGCATCAGAGCCGGGGAAGTAATGAATCCAAAGTAAACGATGTTCCTTGCCGGATGACTCCTGCAAAACCACGGTGGTGTAATCACCGTACTCGACCGACTTTACCTTGCCGCTTACTTCGAGGTACTCGGGTTCTGCACCTGAACCGTCTGCTTCTTCACCGACAAAAGACTGGAAAACAGCCGGACACAATCCCGCCATCCGGATGCCCACCTTTTCACCCAACGACTCCATAGCCTTGGCATCGCCTAAATCGAGTTTCAGGCCTGCCGTCTGGGCGGCATCCAGCATACACAAGCCCAACGCCATCTCCACGTCTGACTTGATCGCGAAATTAGGCTTCTTCTGAGTGATACAGTCACAGGTTTTCTGTGCGATGGCATCGAACTCCGCCTCCGTCTGGGCCGGGGCCCCGAAGCTGCTGCTGCACAAAAGGACGATGTGTAGGTAACGCATGGTACGAAGGTAATGGAAATACAATCGTTTCCGCTACTAACTGTTAGTTGGGTTTTGAAGATTTTTTGAAGAAAGTGAAACAAGAACTCGCAGAACCGTGCGCGGTTTGATAAATTTTGGCTTCACTTTTCAACTACGTGAGTTCTTTACCCAGACTTTACCACCCTTCATTTGAGCACGACTCGTGTGGAGTGGGCTTTATTGCCAACATCAAAGGGCGCAAGTCGCACACGTTGGTGAGTGACGCGCTCACCATGCTCGAACGCATGGCGCACCGCGGAGCTTGCGGGTGCGAGCCCAACACAGGCGATGGTGCCGGCATTCTCATTCAAATTCCGCATGAGTTTTTTACCGATGAGTGTAATAAACTCAGCATTAAACTGCCCGCGGTGGGGCAATACGCTGTCGGGCTGATTTTCTTCCCACGCGAGGCGCGTGTTCAGGAGGAATGCCGGACGGTGGTCAACCGGCAAATCCGGAAGATGGGCATGAAACTGCTAGGCTACCGCCCCGTGCCCGTTGCCCCGCACGATTTGGGCGACACTGCACGGCTGGCCGAGCCCGTCATGGAACAGGTCTTTATCCAACGCCCCAACACCATCACCGACCTGGCGGATTTCGAACGCAAGCTGTTTGTGCTGCGCAAATACACCACGCGCATCGTGACTGAATCGGTGAAAGACGTCAACCACCAGTTCTACTTCTCCTCACTCTCGCACAAAACAATCATCTACAAAGGCATGCTCACCTCGGGGCAGTTGCGTCATTACTTTGCCGATCTGCAACATGACGAAGTGGTGAGCGCCCTGGCCGTTGTTCACTCCCGCTTTTCCACTAACACGTTCCCTTCGTGGCGGCTTGCCCAGCCCTTCCGCTTCATTGCCCACAATGGCGAGATCAACACCGTGCGCGGCAACATCAACTGGCTGAAATCTAAAGAGGCCTTCTTCGCATCGCCTTACTTTACCCGCGAGGAGTTGGACATGATCTTACCGATCTGCAACCCCATTCAGTCTGATTCATCAAATCTGGACAACGCCATTGAGCTGCTTGTGCACGCGGGCCGCTCGCTGCCGCATGTGATGATGATGCTGATACCCGAAGCCTGGGATGGCAATGAGCAGATGAGCCAGGAGAAGCGCGACTTTTATGAATACCACGCGAACCTGATGGAACCGTGGGACGGGCCGGCCTCCATTACATTCACGGATGGCACGTTGGTGGGCGCTACGCTGGATCGCAACGGCCTGCGGCCCTCCCGCTATTTGATTACGGATGACGACCGCGTGATCATGGCCAGTGAAGCCGGGGTACTGGATGTTGCGCCCGAAAAAATTGTGGCGAAGGGACGCCTGCAACCAGGCAAAATGTTTTTGGTTGATCTGGAGCAAGGTCGCCTCATCCAGGATGATGAGCTGAAGAAGAAAATCTGCACGCAGCAACCGTACGGCCAATGGCTGCGCGGAAACAAAGTGCGGCTGCAAGATCTTCCCGAACCGGGCGGCAGTTTTCACAAATACGATCCCTCTACGTTTCTCAAGCGGCAGATTTCCTTCGGCTACACTACCGATGACATCCGCATGATTTTGGCGCAGATGTGTGAAACGGGCAAGGAAGCCCTGGGCTCCATGGGCAATGACACGCCACTGGCGGTGTTGTCGCAGCAGGCCCAACATTTGTCGGGTTACTTTAAGCAACTCTTTGCCCAGGTCACCAACCCCCCCATTGATCCCATCCGCGAGCGCATGATTATGTCGCTGGCCTCGCACGTGGGCGGATCGCTCAACCTGCTGGAAGAAACAGCCGAGCATTGTGTGATGCTCGAACTGCCCGCCCCTGTACTATCCAACAGCGAGTTGGAAAAAATACGCTACATCGACCACCGGCATCTGCAAACGAAAACGATCTACACCTACTTCAAAGCCGATGGCCAGCCGGGGTCACTGGAAAAAGGCCTGCATCGCGTTTGTCAATATGTGAACGATGCGATCGAAGACGGGTTTACCATCATTATTCTCTCCGATCGCAGCTTTGACAGCGGCCACGCCCAGATTCCTTCGCTGCTGGCGTTGGGTGCCGTACATCACGATTTGATCCGCAAAGGCCTGCGCGGAAAAGTAGGACTGTTGGTAGAAGCCGGTGACGTGTGGGAAACCCATCATTTTGCCACGCTGCTGGGCTATGGCGCCTCGGGGGTCAACCCCTATCTCGTGTATCAAACGATACACGACATGAAGAAGCGCAACTTGTTACCCGAAGAGCTTACGGAAGAAAAGGCAATCTACAACTACAAAAAAGCCGTGGCGGGCGAGTTGCTCAAGATCATGGCGAAGATGGGCATCAGCACGCTGCAATCTTACCACGGAGCGCAGATCTTCGAGGCCGTGGGCATCCATCAAACGGTAGTCAATCCGTATTTCACGGGCACAGTATCGCGCATTGGTGGATTGAAGCTGGACGACATTGCGGCCGAGGCGCTGGCTAAACACCGCAAGGCCTTTCCCAAAGTGGCCAACACGCTGCCGCGGCTGGAGAGTGGCGGAGTGTATCAGTGGAAGGCCGATGGCGAAACGCATCTCTTCAATCCGCAAACCATTCACCTGCTGCAACACAGCACACGCACCAACAACTACCACCTTTACAAAAAATATTCGACCCTGATTGACGAACAGGGCCAGCGCACCATCACGCTGCGCAGCCTGTTGAAATTCAAGCGCAGCACTCCGGTGCCGCTGGCCGAAGTAGAACCGATTGAATCTATCTTTAAACGTTTCGCCACCGGGGCCATGTCGTTTGGCTCTATCTCGTACGAAGCGCACAGTACGCTGGCGATTGCCATGAACCGCATTGGCGGCAAGAGCAATTGTGGCGAAGGCGGAGAGGATGAGGCGCGGTTCCAACGAAAAGAAAATGGTGATTGGGAAAACTCCGCCATCAAACAAGTGGCCTCCGGCCGTTTCGGGGTCACCATCGAATATCTGGCCCACGCACAGGAAATTCAAATCAAGATGGCGCAGGGCGCCAAACCGGGCGAGGGCGGGCAACTGCCGGGCCACAAAGTAGATGAATGGATCGGCCGTGTGCGCCACTCTACGCCCGGTGTTGGGCTCATTTCACCTCCGCCTCATCACGACATTTATTCCATAGAAGACCTCGCGCAGCTCATCTTCGATCTGAAGAACGCCAACCCGCAAGCGCGTATCAGCGTGAAGCTGGTGTCGGAAGCGGGCGTGGGCACTGTGGCTTCAGGTGTAGCGAAAGCCCATGCCGATGTTATTCTCATTTCCGGTCATGACGGTGGCACGGGTGCCTCACCGCTGAGTTCCATCCGGCATGCCGGATTGCCCTGGGAACTCGGATTGGCTGAAACACATCAAACGCTGGTGCGCAACAAGCTGCGCGGCCGCGTGGTGTTGCAAACGGATGGACAAATTCGCACGGGGCGCGATTTGGCCATCGCTGCTTTACTTGGCGCTGAAGAATGGGGCGTGGCCACGGCCGCACTGGTTTCCGTGGGATGTATCATGATGCGCAAGTGCCACCTCAACACCTGCCCGGTAGGCGTGGCTACGCAGAATAAAGAATTGCGCGCACTGTTTACCGGAACACCGGAGCATGTCGTCAACCTGTTCACGTTCCTCGCCACCGAACTCCGCGAGGTAATGGCCGAACTCGGCTTTCGCAGCGTACAGGAAATGGTGGGGCAAAGCGATCGGCTTACGGTGCGCGATGTGCGGCAGCATCCCAAGTTCAAACACCTGGATCTTTCCCCGATTCTGTTCCGCGAACCCACGCAACTGGATGTGGCCATGTTCAAACAAGAGGAGCAGGATCACGGCATCCGCCAGGTACTGGATATTCAGTTGATCGAAGCCGCTTCGCCCGCGTGGCAGCATCAACAATCGGTCTTTCGCGAGTTCCCCATCTCCAATCAGGATCGCGCTACTGGCACTATGTTGTCGCATCAGTTGGTAGGCAAGCCTCACCGGGCCGATGTTCACTTCAAATTTACCGGCACGGCCGGGCAAAGTTTTGGCGCCTTCGGTATTCGCGGGCTCACGCTCGAACTCGAAGGTGATGCCAACGACTACTTCGGCAAGGGGCTCTCCGGTGCTCGCCTGATCCTTTATCCTCCGGCACAGGCCAGATTCAATCCGGCAAAAAATATTATCGTGGGCAACGTGGCCTTCTTTGGCGCCACCAGCGGTGAGGCCTTCATTCGCGGCATGGCCGGTGAACGGTTTGCCGTGCGCAACTCAGGCGTTACGGTGGTTGTGGAAGGTGTGGGCGATCACGGCTGCGAATACATGACGGGTGGCCGCGTTATTGTGCTGGGCGAAACCGGACGAAACTTTGCGGCCGGCATGAGTGGCGGCATCGCGTACGTGTGGGATGTCAATAACACGTTTGTTAAGAACTGCAACCTGGAAATGGTGCTGCCCGACACGCTGGATGGGGAAGACGAAGTGTTTCTGCGGGAGTTGATCATGGCGCATCAGCAACTCACCAAAAGTGACGTGGCCGCCCACGTGCTCAGCTACTGGCCGCGGGTAATCAAACAATTCATTAAAGTTATGCCGGTGGATTATAAAGCTGTACTGGAAAGGAAGAAGTTGTTAGTTGGTAGTTGATGGTTATTGGCCGCAACAACCCACAACTAAAATTATCAACGACCAACTCATAACTAACAACTAGACACTAACAACTAACAACCACCAACTAACCATGGGCAAGCCAACCGGATTTTTGGAAATACCCCGCGAGCTTCCTGCCAGGCGAAGCGTGCCGGAGCGCGTGCGCGACTACTTCGAAGTAGAAGGGGCGGTGGATGCCGGACTCACGCAAAAGCAAGCTGCCCGCTGTATGGATTGCGGCATACCGTTTTGCAACCAGGGCTGCCCGCTGGGCAACATCATTCCTGAGTTTAACGATGCGGTGTATCAGGGCAACTGGAAACAGGCGTATGATATTCTCATCGCCACCAACAACTTCCCGGAGTTTACCGGGCGCATCTGCCCGGCCCCGTGCGAAGCCGCATGTGTGCTGGGCATCAACAAACCGGCCGTGGCCATCGAATACATTGAGAAGTCAATCATCGAAAAGGCCTTTGACAACGGGTGGGTTCAACCACGCACACCCTTGCACCGTTCGGGCAAGCGCGTGGTCGTGGTGGGCTCCGGTCCGGCCGGATTGGCCGCAGCGGCCGAGTTGAATTATGCCGGATACGAGGTTACCGTGCTGGAGCGTGCCGATGAAATTGGCGGACTGCTGCGCTACGGCATTCCGGATTTCAAACTGGACAAACAAGTACTCGACCGCAGGCTTGACCTCATGACGAAAGAGGGCGTGATGTTCAAAACCCAGGTGCAGGTGGGCACCACTATTACCGCTCGGCAACTGCAGGAGGAATATGATGCCGTAGTATTGTGCACCGGCTCAACCGTGCCGCGCGATTTACCCATACCCGGCCGGGAATTAAACGGTGTACACTTCGCCATGGAGTTTCTCACCCAGCAAAACCGGAGAGTGAGCGGACAACCCATAGCGGGTAACGAGATTATGGCGGCCGGCAAGCACGTAGTGGTGATTGGCGGGGGCGACACCGGTTCGGATTGCGTGGGCACGGCCAACCGGCATGGTGCCCGCTCGGTTACGCAACTGGAAATCCTGCCCAAGCCCCCGGGCAACCGCACGCTGACCACACCATGGCCCAACTGGCCCCTGATTTTGCGCACGTCTACTTCGCACGAAGAAGGTTGCGAACGGCAGTGGAGCCTGGTGACGAAGGCATTTACCGGCAACGACCACGGTGAGGTCACCGGCCTGCGCGTGGTGGACGTAGAGTGGCCAGCCGGTGAAACCGCTTTTCGCGAAGTGGCGGGTAGCGAGCGCGTGTTGCCGTGCGACCTGGCGTTACTGGCGATGGGATTTCTGTCCCCACAGGCTGCGCTACTCGAGCAATTTGGTGTGGAGCGCGATGAGCGCGGGAATGCGAGGGCGAAAAACTTTCAAACCTGCGTACCCGGTGTGTTTGCAGCGGGCGATGCGCGCAGGGGCCAATCACTGGTCGTGTGGGCCATCCGCGAAGGGCGTGATGTAGCGAAGGCGGTGGTGGGATATTTCGAAAGCGTGGCGGTGGGGTGAAGGGGCTCTCAGTACAGGGTGACAGCCTTTCCTTTCAGAGTCTTTTGCCTGGGCGCGAAAAAGAAAACAGTGAAATCGAAAACCTGATATTACACCAGGACAGGCGGTAGGGCAAAAATGTTGTTAGTGGCCGGCCGCTTACAAATGTCTCACCTCAACTCCTAAATTTCCGGGCCTCTGGGTTTTGACATTTGTTAAATGGCGATTATTGTGAATCAGCTAGAATTTATCTTGAAGTAGATGTCTAATTCTGCAATGCTATTGTTTTTAGCCAATTCATTCTTAGCGAGAACATAGATAAAGATGGCAGCAATTAGACTGAAAAAAGCTGAAATAGCGCTAAGTGCTGACCAAACTAGATTCCAATCGATGCTGCATATCATAATTTCCAAGTTATCGTGAACATATTTGCTTTATCGCTTTAAACATTGTCAAATAGTGTCATGCCACCATCCCCTGCACAAACACTTCCACAAATTCTTTCATCTTGTTAATAATCCGCTCGCCAACTTCGCGCGCGCGCAAAATGCTGGGGCGGTTGCCGAGGCATTTCAACACATCATCCCGCAGGGGCTCCTGACCGCTGAAGATGTACGTGTCGATCAACGCTTTAAACTGTTCCTTGTCCAGTTGCTCGTCATCACAGAGTTTCGCGAGGGCTAATACTTTCTGATCTTGCCAGTATTGTTCAAACTCTTCCTGAATACTGTCGGCATTTTCAATCCTGGGCAGGTTCTCTTCAATGAACTTTTCAATGAGTTCGCGCTTGCTGCGCAGCTGCACATCGCTGCCCAACAAATCCATGATGGCTTTTTTCTGCTGTTCGCGCTCCGACTTTTTGGCCTGCTTTAATTTGGCCAACAGCTTGATGATGTAGGCTACGTTGATGATGTCGCGGTGGATGAGCTCCACCTCAAAGTCGATGTCGTTGAGGATGGAGGTCTTTTGCTTGGCGGTTTCGCGCTTTACCTTGGCGTACAGATCGATGTACTTGGTCTGGTAATCCAGAAATGTATCCTCGTCAATCCCGAGCGCAGCCCAACTGAAATCGGTATACGACTCCAGCACATTCTTGGCGCGCAGCAGGGCGCGAAAAGCCTGAATGAAAGCGGCCTCCTCTTCTTCACTGACTAAGTTATCTACGCTTTGAGGCGTAGGCACAAGCTTATGTAATTCCGCTAAGGCCTCATCGAAGCGTTTGGCGATGGCTTCAAACGGAGGCAGAATGATTTCTTCGATTGCCTCTTTGTTGGAAAAAAGCGTAATGGCCTTGTCGGTGGCATCCTTCAGGTTTCGAAAAGCCAGAATATTGCCTTGCGACTTTTTCTCGCCCAAAATGCGGTTCGTTCTGGAGTAGGACTGAATAAGACCGTGGTGCCTCAGGTTTTTGTCGACATAGAGCGTGTTTACCTTCTTGGCATCGAAGCCGGTGAGGAACATGTTCACTACCAGCAGAATATCAAGTCGGTCTTTTTCGTCATTGAATGTCTCCTTCTCGCGCTCTTTCAGCCGCTTGCTGATGTCTTTAAAATAGCCCTCGAACAGTTTGTCGTCATCGGTGGAGAAGGCCGTGCCGTACAGGCTGTTGTAATAGCGGATAAACTCGTTCAGCTTCTCGCGGCTGTGTTTCGATTTATAGTTCTCTTTTGCCTCGGCTGCCATGGCCAGTTCATCGCCCGGCAAATTGTCTTGTGCATCTTCATCGTCTTCGTTGGCACCATACGTAAAAATGGTGGCCACGCGCAGGTCGTGTTCGCCCGCTTCTTTCTTCTTTTTAAAGATTTCGTAGTACTTCACCAGCGTGTCGATGCTGCTGATGGCGAACAGTGCTGAAAACTCCCGGTTAAATGTTTTTTGATCGTGATAGGCAATGATGTAGTCCACGATTTTCGCGAGGCGCTTTTCGTCTGCATATACCTCGGGCCGGTCAATATCCTCTACCTCGATATCCATAAAGGTGTTGCCCTTCTGTTTGTATTTGCCGATGTACTCAATGCCAAAGCGCAGTACGTTCTGATCGCGGATGGCATCGGTAATCACATACTTGTGCAGGCACCCGCCAAACAAATCCCTGGTGGTGCGCTTGCCGTGTTCATTTTTCGTAGCGTTATCGGCAAAAATGGGCGTACCGGTGAACCCGAATAGCTGCGCCTTCTGAAAATAGTTGGTGATGCGCTCGTGCGTATCGCCAAACTGGCTGCGGTGGCACTCATCAAATATGAATACCACCTTTTTATCGCGCAGGTGGGTGAGTTTATTCTCGAAATGGGCTTTGGATATGGCGTTGTTCAGTTTCTGAATGGTGGTGAGCACCAGCTTGGTATCGTCTGTGAGTTGCCGCACCAGCGAGGCGGTGTTGTTGGTTACGTCTACGCTGTCTTTCTTGAACGCGTTGAATTCGTTCATGGTCTGGTAGTCCAGGTCTTTGCGGTCTACCACAAACACCACTTTGTACACCTCCGGCAAGTCCATGATGATCTGACTTGCCTTGAATGAGGTAAGCGTTTTGCCCGACCCGGTAGTATGCCAGATGTAGCCGTTGCTGTTGCTCGATTTCACCTGGTGGATGATGGCTTCGACCGCATAGTATTGGTAGGGCCGCAGAATCATCATGTTTTTAAAGGTTTCATTCTGCACCACGTAGTGCGAAATGAATTTGCCAAGATGATCGGTATTCAAAAACGCGTTGGCAAATGACGTGAGGTCGCTGGTGATTTTGTTGTTAACATCTGACCAGTAGAACGTCTGCATCACCGACTGCAGCGGGTTATTGGCCAAATACTTGGTATTGGTGCCGTTGCTGATGACGAACACCTGCACGTATTGAAACAACCCGTTATTGCTCCAAAACGAATGCTTCTGGTAGCGATTGATCTGGTTAAACGCTTCCTTGATTTCAATGCCTTTCCGTTTCAGCTCAATCTGCACCAGCGGTAGGCCGTTGACCAGCAGCGTTACATCATAGCGATTGAGAAAAGAGCCTTGCTGCTGAACCTGGTTAGTGACTTGGTAAAGATTCTTTGACCAATCTTCGTTGTTAAAAAAGCGAACATAAAAGGTGGTGCCGTCTTCTTTGGTCAGGTTGAACCGATCGCGCAGGGTCTTCGCCTTTTCAAACACATTGCCTTTGGCGAGATGGTTCAAGACCGCATCAAATTCTTTTGCAGTGAAGGAAGTTTTGTTGAAGCGCTCAAGCTGAGATTTTAAGTTTGCTAATAGTGTATCGCCATCGTGCACAGGCACAAAGGAATAGCCCAGGCCATGTAATTGACTCATGAGCGCTTGTTCCAGTATCGCTTCAGACTGCATTCTCTTAATTGTTAGAGATTAGTGATGAATGGTTAATTGACACTTCTATTAAGATTCATCTTCGCTGATTTGATGATTGCCGTGATCAATTTTATTACCTCCACTGCTTTAACGTGAACTTCTTGGAATTCTGTTTCCTCTAGGTAGTCGGTTGCCCTTAGCAATTCCAACCAATAAATAGTTTCATTAATTTCTTTTTGAGCGATGCCAAGCTTGTGTATAAAATCATTCTTTGATTCCGCATGCTCAGCTTCCCGCACCATCGCACCTACACTCGTTCCACTTCTCAAAAGCTGCTTTGACATGATGAACTCTTTCCTTTCTTCCGCTAAGCCTTTGGACAGTTTCACAACTCTTATCGCAAACTCAAAACTCTTCTCCCTAACTATGTTATCCTGTTTCACAGTTTAATCAGCATTTACCACTAATCCTACTTTGTCAAGTTAGAAAAAGAGGGTGAAGATTATACCTGACGGCTTCAAGGTTGTATCTTCACCCGGATAAAATAAGTAGGAACAAAAATAGCTGTCCCAAATAAGGACAGCCAAAAAAAAT
>Ga0209972_10000226_pt1 | contig 56214 bp, 70 predicted proteins | sample NOAtaG_7_FD_187302 | JGI IMG/M metagenome (GOLD analysis project Ga0209972, IMG submission 187302) | Freshwater lake microbial communities from Lake Erie, under a cyanobacterial bloom - NOAA_Erie_Diel1S_2200h metaG (SPAdes) (version 2) | ecosystem: Environmental > Aquatic > Freshwater > Lake ... | reverse complement strand
CCGCCTGCTTGCCCCCACTGTAACCTAGATGGGCTAGGGGTAAGACGCATGCAAGTTATACCCTCGCAAACTTGACCCGATCGGACAGAATGCCTATTGTTCTTGGCTTGCCGATCCCCAGCCTACGCTGGCGCGGGGTCCGCTGGCCGCGACCGCCCCCGCGTGAACGGGGATCACCGGGTCCGACGGACCCAAGGAAGTTCCCATGAATGCAATCGTCGCCCCCGCCCCCGCCCCCGTGTCTAGCGCGGCCGCGCCCCCCGCCCCGGCGAACAACGCCCCGGTCGGCGATGCCCCCGTGCAGAACGTGGGCACTCCCCTGACAGAGCGCGACAAGATGCGGTTGGTGATCGGTACCGTCTTCTCGGATGGTAACTGGTTTGATCCCGCTACCGCATGGCGCAAGTCGGGCCTTGCGCTTGGCATCCCCGACCGGGACGCAACCCCCGACCAAAAGGCCCAACGCAAGGCGTATTGCGACAAGCGCCGCGGCGAATTGATCGGCTCTTTGCTGTCTCGAATCGAGGCCTTGCGGGCCGAAAAAGCGCTGTTCAATGACGTGCAGGGAGAAGCGGCGGCTCGGTTCGCCATGCTCCGGGGCGTGAAGATGTACGCCCGTTCCCTGACCATCGGCCAAGCTCTGAAGGCGCTTGAAGCGCAGATCCGGGGCGAGAATCGCGCCACCATGCACCTGACCCGGTGCGCGACAAAGACTCTCGGCTAATCACCCTACCTTCCCCCTACCATCCAACACCGTACCACGCCCTACCGGGTGTGTACGGTATTCCCTAGCCTCTCTTTGCCGAGCCACGGCTTAGTAAGGGGATACACCCATGACGCGCGTGGGCACTGCTAGGGCACAAGAGGCTATCCCTGCGCCAATCAGGGGGTAGCCGGGTGGAACCAGCCCCTAGGGGATAGCCCCAACTGGGCCGCATATCCTGTATGCGGAGCGAAGTAGACGGCGGGTGGCGTTCGCAGCGCCCCATATCTGTCCGGGCCACGGCCTAGACCGGGTATCGGCAAAGGCATGATCCTCCCCGCGAGGCAGGGCCTGATCCCCCTGACATGCTGTTCTCGCCCCATCTATCTTCCAATACGACTCGTGCGCATCGAGCGTCGTCGCCAATGTGCGGGCCGGTTTAGCAACCGATCACCCGTAGGACGCGACCCCCTCCTCCAGGGAATGCGCCCCCAGATCAAGGGTTACCCTGATCACCCCACTCCATTTCGGTCGCCATAGGTTCGGTACATGCGCCGTGCGGCTTCACCGCACGGTAGGTGTTTGCTCACCTGCCAAGCCATGTAGCACGTTCAATCTCCACCGATTCGTGGGGGCACACCCAACCATCCCCCGCTCCCCCTTCACCGGGTGAGCGGGCTTTCCCCACGCCGCACCCGTCGTGCGGCCGTCCCCACAGGAGGTTCCCATGTACACCGTTTCTCGTCATCGTCACGACTGCAACACCAATGACTGTTCGGTCATTGAGGTTCAGACTCGTGACACTCTCGGTGCCGCCCGGATCCTTGCCTCTGTCTGGTCCTATCGCTACCCCACCTCCAACCCTCGCTATCACGACTCTGCTTCCATTGAGCCCGGTTCGCTCTCTCTCCACCAAGCCCGCAACATCGCTCGCCCCACCGAGGCGTGGGTGAACGGCGGTTGCTGTTTCACTCATATGCCCAAGGAACCCGCCCATGCATGATGCGTTCGACCCCAAGATCGTCGCCGCCGCCACCCGCCGCGCCGACGCCCGCCTCCGCCATCAGATCATGAGCAACGTGTACCCCCGCTCACTGCGGGAGTTCCCCTGTCCCTACGGCCACGGCGTCTACGTTCAGCGTGGCGGACCCACCCCCGCCCTCGCCCCCTCCCCGCCTCCCTACACCCTCTCTCTCGACCCCACCCCGCCGTCCCTCGGCAAGGCCCGGCGCACCGCCTCCCGCCGTGCCCGCCTCCGCCGCTCCCACTGACACCACGTTCGGGGGGCTCACCTTCACTCCTCTCACAGGAAAGGAGCACCCATGTAACTCCACCCCCAATTCCCCCATATTCCCCATCGAGGGCTCCTCCCCACCCGGGACGAGCCCTCTTTCCCCATTCACAGGAGGTTCCCATGTCCAAGTCCGTTCCGCTCATCATCGTCCTTTACCGTTCCACAGACATGTCCGACACGACGACCTCTGGCGACCCGTCCGGCGGCTGTCCCCTTGCCGACACGCACGTCGCCACCATCACCATCCCCGCTGAACCCGTCATGGCGCACCCCGTCGATACCGCCGAGGCCCTCGTCGCCCGCCTCCACCTCCTCTTCTGCGAGAACGAGTCCGACCAGTTGTACTTCCAGATCACCCAGCAGCCCCAGTGGTGGGACGAGATCCGCACTCGCCTCATCGATCCCGTGTTCGAGAACCGACCCTTCACCCCCCTGTATCCCACCTCCGATCCCGATGACGACGTCGACCCCGAGATCCTCGACGCCGCCAACAACCACGGCCAGCGTCCCCTCTCCCCCGACGAGCGGGCTGCATTCGACGAGCATCTCGACTTCACCAAGCCCGACCGCTTCAACTACGACTGGTCCGGCGCAGACTAAGGACACCCCATGATCGTCACCGTCACACCCGAAGACATCACCCGTGGTCGCCGTCTCTCCGCTTGTTCATGCCCGATCGCTCTCGCTATCAGACGTCTCGCTCCGCGCTGTGTCGGTGTCACAAATCACACCATCCGCATTGATGATCGGCGGTTCGCCACACCCGAACCTGCCTGCAAGTTCATCAACGACTTCGATGCCGCCCGCCCCGTCATGCCCTTCACCTTCACCCTCCCCACGGAATAACCCATGCTCATAAACGTCACCGCCCGCGACATCAAACTCGGCATCCCTTGCTCTAAACAGTCGTGCCCCATCGCCCGTGCCATCCGCCGTCGCTTCCCCCGCAGCAGAATTAAAGTGCACGCATGGTGCCTTACGATTAATCGTCGTATCATCAGCACCACTCCTCAAGTAACGAGGTTCATCAACGCACTCGACGATGGCAAGCGTGTTCGTCCCTTCAAGTTCGACCTCCCCATCAAGTGAGCCCACCCATGTTCCTTGACTACTGGCTCCCGCTCCTCCTCAACTGGCTCGTCGCCACCACCATCCTCTTCTTCAGCACCGCACGCTTCCGTCTCCGTAACTACGGCACCCGTATGCCCACTTCCCCTCTCGACATCACCCTCACCGTCGTCGTGCTCCTGCTCTACCTCACCCTTTGCTTTGTCCCGCTCGCCCAGTACCCGCCCGACTTCTGGGTGTGGCTCCTCCACTGACCCCCACCCAAGGCACCCTGCATGAAGTCGTCGCCTCTCGAAAGACTCATCGTCCTTATCCTCACGTTCGCGTTCATCCCCGTGCTGATAGGCACACCACCGCTCATCGTCGCCGTCATCTGGTACTTCGCTCGTGACTCTGTGGCCGCTGTCTTCTCGTGGCCGTCCGCTTCCACAATCACCTTCTCGCAAGCCTTCTGGCTGTCCCTCCTCGCATACGTAGTGGGCGTCATCATCTTCCGCCTCGTCCGCGCCATCTTCCCGCCCGCACCCCGCACCACCTGACCCCCACTCAAGGAATCCTTATGTCAACCACCCCGTTCCCCACTCTCATTGTCATGGGTCGTCTCCCCTCCGACACCCGCGACACCCGCGACACCCGCGACACCGCCTCCGCTGTCCTCTCCTACCAGCTCGGCTCCTACTACGAGAACAGCACCAAGAACACCATCTACGCCGCAGCCAAGCGCATGGCCCGAGAGATCAACGCTCACGGTGCCCCTCGTATCCAAGCCCTCATTACTGCCAAGCGCCTCGTCCCCAATGGCACCAACAACCCCGACGCTCGCCCTGCCGCTGGCTTCAGCATCAGCGTCGTCTGGCCGGGTGGCCGTGTCAGTGTCATTCGCTAACTCTCACCGCCCTCCTGATGGCCGGGTGCGTCTCTCACGGGGCGTGCTCGGTTTCGTGTGCCGTGCCATGCACACACCCCCACTCCCACTCAGTACGTGCAGCGTGTGCTGCCGCTGTGTGTGATGGGGTCAACCCCTCCAACAAGGAGCAAAACATGGCTGTTACCAACGTTCGCGTCACCGACTCTCGCAACAACACCCGCCGCGTCTTTGAGGTTCCCGAGGGCAGCACCGTCGCTGCCGTCCTCACCGCTGCTGGTGTCCCCTTCAGCGAGTCGGGGTACGCCATCACCTACCGTGCGGCGGGCACCTCCACCATCACCGCCCTCACGCCGGATGGGATCAACAACACGGTCGTCACCGACATGTCCGACGTGTTCGCCACCTTCACCCAGCAGAAGGGCAACTGATCCCCCCACTCAAGGTCAGTGACTCACCGTGCTGACTCGGGCAGGATGGCCTATCGGCTGTCCTGCTCTTTCCATTCCCCCACTCAGGAGTTCCCATCATGCCCGTCTCCCCGCACGCCACCCTCACCGACCTCTTCCCCCCTCTCCCCTACGAAAGTCCCGACCCAATCAACTTCGACGGCTCGACCTTTTCCTACCCCAACTTCACGGCTCCCGGTCCCGTCTTCACCCGCCATTCCAACCTCGTCGCCTACTCCCTCTCCTCCGACTCTGACATTGCCGCCGCCCGCCGAGTCTTCTCCCGCTACGCCCACCGCGCCCTAGATCCCGCCCCCTCCTTCTCCTCTCGCCGCGAAGCAATCCGCCTCCTCCTCACTGCCCGCGAACTCTCCTCCCGCGCCTCCACTTTCCTCGCCAGCCCTACCTCCGCTCGCCTCCACCGCTTCCGCGCTTCGCTCACCCGCCTCTCCCAGGCCGCCACCGCCTCCACCACCATTAGTTACCTCGATTCCCTCGTCCCACCCGTTCCCTTCAACCCTCTCAAGCCCAACCGCAGCCACCCCCTGCACTGGCTCTCCGTTTTCGACAACCTCGTCTCCGCCGCCCGTCACTTCTTCCCCCTCTCCTACCTCGTACTCAACCACTCCAGTTCTCAGTGGACCCTCTACTTCCAGACCCACCCTATCAAGATGCGGTTCCTCGAAGGCTTCCTCCCCAACTTCACCTGCGATTCCGACAATCTCGGCCAGTACCTTCTCCTCCCCGCTGTCCGTGGCATCCTCCCCCTCCATCTCTCCCTCAACGACTTCACCCGCACCACTCCCTACGCCAACTCTCCCGACGCATCTAACTCCTTCTATATGTCCAACCGCCAGATTGAATTCTTCCAACCCTACTCCATCCGCACCCATTCCACCCGCCCCCGCCCCGGCTCGACCTTCCCTCACTCCTTCCGCCACCCCCACATCTCCAGCTCCCGCGTTTCTTCTCCTTACGCCACCATCTGCCACTCCAACCACTACAAAGAAACCTGCGCCTCTCGCTATTACAACGGCGACTACTACTCGCTCATCGCCGACACACTCTCCGTCCTCTCCACCTACAACCCCGGCTCCCCCTACTTCCAACTCTCCGACATCTCCGCTTCCGGTCCCATCACCGTCTGCCCCCATTGCAACGAGTCCTACGACCCCGCCACCTCCGGCATACGCCCCATCTCCCGCGTCACTCCAACCGCCATCCGCAGAGACCCTGACCCTCACCACGCCCCCTGCCTTGTCCCTGTCCCCTGCTTCCACACCCACTTCTTACACAACCCCACCACCCTCACCGACTCCTACGAACTACCCTCTCTCCGCATTACAACAGCCGATCCCAACTACGGCTACGACGACACCGACAACTGCCCACTCCACATCACCCCTTCTTTCCTTGACGACTACTGTTTCTCGCATCATACCTACACCATCAACTCCCACTCCATCTCAGCCTTCGTCCGTTCCGCTATCCGCGACACCATCACCACTCCCGGCCAACACAAGCCGCTCTCCCACCACTTCCAAGCTCGCTTCGTCCGCACCCTCACCCCTCACCTCTCCGTTCCCACTCCCTCCTTCGGCGATCCTTCCCCGCCCCTTCCCCTCCCCGCCACCCTCATCTCCAACCACCTCCCCCTCTACCACCTCTTCACTTGCGACCCCATTACGGAGCAGATTCCAGCTACCCTCTCCGGCTCAACCCACACTCGCTACGCTTTCTCGATTCCCCTCCACGAACAGATCTACTTTGCCAACGCTGCTGCCATCGACAAGTTTCTCTGGCGATACGACACATTCCTCACTGCCATCACCGCCGCCCGGGCAGGTCGCACCTTCATGCGGCTCAACGAGCTGCCCCCGCATCTACGCCCCATCCTGTTGCTCGATCCCTCCCCCATAGACAACCCGTCATCTCCCACCGACCTGCCCACCACCATCTCTCGCCTCTCCGACTTCTTCCGTGTCATCGTCTGCCCTCCCTTCTCTCAGATCGCTGACACCCTCATCGCTCAAGCCAGCACTCAAGACGAAGTGGACCGCATCGTTGCAGACCACTTCGCTGCCATCAACTCGCACCCCATCCCGGAGCCGTCCAATGTCGAATCGCAAGCCGCCGTCGTCTGACCATCCCACCGTCCAGCCCACCGTCACCCTCTCCGCTCTCGCCTACCTCAAACTCCACCTGCTCGCCCTTGCTCCCTCCATCTCCAACGACGAGCCCAACCCGCTCCGCACCCGCGAGACCGCCGCTCTCCTCATACCCGACCCCGCCGATCCCTTCAAGATCATCGACATTTTCGTCCCCCGCCAACAATCCACCGCAGCCTCCTTCGAGATCGACCCCACCGACTCGCTCTCCGTCTTCGACACCTCCCCCAACGCACTCCCCTGCTGCACCAACCTCATCTTCCACACCCACCCCGGCGAGTCCGCCACCCCCTCCGGCGGCGACGACTCCAACTGGCGCACCGTCCAATCGACTGGCCCCTTCGCCATGATGCTCATCTTCGGTCGCCCCACCTCACCCACCGCCTTCCCCGAGTTCTCTCTCCGCGTCCGCTATCCCCTTGGCCCCGCCGTCATCCCCGGCTTCCCCGCTCTCGCCTCCTCCCCTCCCGTCTACGACGGCCCGGCCAAGCTCCTCTACTACTGCCCCTTCCGTGCCTTCCTCGAAGATGGCACACCCTTCCCCCTCTCCCCCGCCGATCGTCTCGCTTTCCTCCAGTCCGCCCTCGCCGCCAATCCCGGCGCACCCACCATCACTCCCGCCACCATCTACTCCCACAACCTCACCACCAACTGGCACACCCAGTCCGAATCCAAGAACGAAGCCCTCAAGCGTTCCCTCTACGCCCAGCTCTCCTCCTTCGTTCACCCTCCCTTCCAATCCGTCACCTCTCAGCACGCCCGCTCCCTCGGCTACATCCCCCTCTCCGAAGCTGTCAACCAGTCGTGGCTCATTCCCGACTCCGAATCCTTCCCCTACCTCGTTCACCCCGACGCTGCCCCCGTCATCCGCAAAGCGTGGCACGACTTCATCGGCAACATGCAGTCCTTCATGGGCACCCTCCTCACCCCTGTTGCCACATGGCTCGCCTCCTCCCTCACCCCCTACTTCGCTCAATCCAAGTCTCAATCTGACTCTGGCCCCCTCGTCCAGTACAAGCGTGCCACCTCCTTCTCTAAGTGGCGTGCCATGCTCACCCCCTCCACCTTCCCCACCCTGCTCCCCATCTTCAACCCCAGCCTCAACCCCACCAACCCCGAGGACACTTGGTACGAAGCCTTCTACGCCATCGAGTGGCGACCCCACTCCTCTCCCATCTCCGTCTCCGACATCAAGGATTTCATCGCCGACTCCCGCGTCTTCCAGTACGACGAATCCACCGGCGCATTCCGCATCTCGTGGTCTGCTGCCCGTGACGAGTGGGAGTGGACCCCCTCCGACGTGTCCCGCATCAACACCCTCCTCCTCACTCTCAACCCCGACCAATCCATCCTCGCCGTCGGCTGCCTCCTTCGCTACGAACTCGCTTGGTCCCACATCTGCGAGCACAGTACCTTCTCAGAGTCCGACGCTCTCGACACTGCATTCACAGAAGTCTTCGACGAACTCGTCACTTCCCTCACCGCCCTCAAGACCACCACCCAGCAGGAGTTGTACTCATGACCATCGACGACACCCGCTTCGCCGCCCTCCTCCCTCCCTCCATCCGTTCCCTCCCCGTCACCATCATCGGTTGCGGCGGCACCGGCGCAGCCTTCGCCCGCCAACTCGCCTACACCGGCTTCACACACCTCACCCTCATCGACTTCGACACCATCGAGCCGCACAACCTCGGCCCCCAAGGCTGGTCCGCTGCCCAGCTCGGCCTCCTCAAGGTCGAAGCTCTCGCTTCCGAACTCCGCATCGCCCGTCCCTCCATCTCCATCACCTACCACGCCCGTCGCTGGTCCGCCGCCCACGACCTCCGCTCCTGTACCCCCATCGTCTGCTCCTGCGTAGACTCACGCGACACCGACGCCTTCATCGCCTCCAAGCTCATCCCCCACTTGGAAAATCGTCCAGATCCCTACCTCTACCTCTCCCCCCGTGTCCGCGCCATCGACTACGTCCTCCGCTCCATCTTCGACGCCCCCTCCTACGCCTCCTACCTCTCCGCTCACTTCCCCGATTCCGCCGTCCCTCCCGAGCCCGGCTCATGCGGCGTGCCCACCACCCTCTACGGCAACACCGCTCTCGCCTGCTTGATGCTCGACAATATCCGTCGCCGCTTCACCGGCTTCCCTGTCATCACTTACGCTCAACGCTCCTTCCACACCCCGCCTGCCTGCTGGCTCCACGAAGAAGCCGACCAAGACACACTACGCTCTCCAGTCACTGTCACCCCGCCCACCCCACCCGCTCGCCGTGACACCATCCCCCACGACCCCAACACCGAGCACTACCTTAGTGAAGTGCGGGCCGTCCGCATCACCCCCTCCATCGAAGCCGCAATGTCCCGTGCCAACCCGGCACACAACCTCCAGTCTCGTCCCAGCATCCTCTCCCGCACGGAGGAGGACGCCTCCAACCCCCACGGCTTCCTCGAACGCACCCGTGGCGGTCCCCTCCCCCAAATCCCCACCGACCTCCCCTCCTAAGGAGCACACCATGCGTGAAATCGTACACATCAACAAGTCCGTCACCGGCATCACCCACGCTTCTCGTGAGATCCTCATCGAACCCTGTCCTCCCAACACCGCCTGTTCCTACCGTGTCTGGGTACAGATTGAGATCGGCGGCTTCGACACCCCTCTCATAAAGCAGGAAAGTTACATCTCTCTCAGCCGTGACGAATACCTCTCCCTCCGCTTTGAACTCGACCGTCGCTTCGAGATCACCCATGCGTGAGCCCACTCCCCTGCCTATCGCACCCTGCACCTCCTGTCCCCAGCACGAGACCGCCCTCTTCAATCCCGTCCCTCCCATCCTCCCCTCCTCCCTCACTCACCCCCCTCTCATCATCCTGCTCCCCGCCCCCTCGACCGATTCTCGCTCCGGCTCCATCCTCGCCTCTCGCACCTACCGTCTCGTCTCCTCCGCCTTCATTCCCCTCCTTCCCCCCATCTCACCCATCTTCATCCCCATCCTCCGCTGCGTCGTCACCGCCCCCTCCCGCGTGAAGCCCGCCTTCTACACCACCTGCTCTCGAACCCACCTCCTCCCCACCCTCCTCTCCCTTCTCCCTCACCTTCCCCCCACCCCCACCCCCATCCTCTGCATCGGCGCGCCAGCCGTCCGCTCCCTCCACTCTCTCCTCCACTCTCCTTGCTCCCAAGCCGAAGCCTTCTCCACTCAAGGCTCCGTCTTCCCGCTCCCCTCCACCCCCTTCTCCATCCAACGTTTCGCTACGCTCGACCCCGCCGAGATCCTCCTCCGCCCCGAGCGCAAGTCCACCGCCTTCTCCCACCTCTCCCTCCTCTCCACCCACCTCTCCGGCTCACCACCCGCCATCTCCACACCCACCATCGTCCCACCCGGCCCACCCCCCACTCAAGGTGCTTCACAATGAGCGACAAGCCTGCTCCCGATACGCCCTTCTCCCTCTTTCGTGAACTCGCCGAGATGGATGACTGGATGGTACCAGTTACTCGCTACGGGAACGTAGAAGGTCACGAGTGCTTCTTCTGCCGGGCCAAGGTGCATTTTGGCTATATCACAGGTATAACCGTAGAGCACGAGCCCACTTGCCTCTATGTTCGTGCTCGTGCCCTCCTCGCATCCACCCCTCACTCAAGGTAACTAACCCATGCACATCGTCTGTACCGACCATCGGCCCACCTCTCCCCACAAGCGCAAGGTCAGCGAACTCCCGCCCAACACCGTCGTCACCGTCGAAGGCAGCCCCTACGTCGTCATGGTGTCCGGCGTTGCACTCATTGACCTCGCTGGAGATCTGCGATGCGTCTCCCCCGACCTCAGCGAATACATCATGCGGCAAACCCCCTACGTCATACACGGTTCCTTCCGCATCAACTCCGTCGGCTAACCCCCACTCAAGGCGATTCACATGGGTAAGACAAGACGCTCACCCCGCCAGAACAAACTTGTCTCAGTCAGGGTCAAAGCTAACGCTGGCGACTATCGCACCACCCGCAAGTTCCACGTCCTCAAAGCCATCCCCTTCCGCCAGTTCAAGGCGGAACTCACCGCCCGCGAATCCCTCACCCCGGAGTAACCCGTGCCACGCACCCCCACCCCCACCCGTAAGCCCGTCAAGCCCCGCTACTCGCTCTCCGACCTACGCACCCTGTCCGACCAACTCCGCGATGATGTCTCCCGTGCCACCTCCTTCCTCAGCAGGTCCCGTGTCAAGGGCTACACCCGCTCCATCCGCACCTTGCCTCCCGATCGCCTCCGCTTCTCGTCCTCCCTCCTGAAGTCCTATCGTTCGCTCCGCTCCGCCCACTCCCTCTCCTTCCGCCCCACCACCTGCCCCACCACCTACGACCGCCGCATCCTCATCGACATGCGTCGCCTCGCTGCCGACATCCTCTCACGCTGAGCACTACATCTGACCCCCACCCACCTATGCTCATCCCACCTACTCCACACAACTACCGGCCCCGTCTCACCCAGAAGCTCCGGCGCAAGATCGGTTGGCTCGTATCCATCTTGCCCGACCCTGATTCGATGCCCACGTCCGCTCAATCTCGTGACCTGAGCGACGTTCTTCGCTATCTCACCTTCCTCTCCAGCGAGGACACATGCCCAGCCCAGCCCGACGAAAGCCCCGAGTCCACTACTTCTCCCACCCTCGCTGCCCCGTCCTCACTTCCTCAGTCATCGCTGGACTCCAGCTCCTCCACTCCTCCTACTCCCTCGAATACCGCTCCCGCTCCATCAAACCCCAACCACCCACCCGAGCCGAACTCCGCCACCTCCACGCCCTGACCAACTGGCTCGCTCGCATGTCCGCCTTCTCCGTCTCGCTCGGTCCCCAAACGCCCACCCGCCGCTTCTCCCTCCCTCCCCCCAAGGCCCACCCATGAAACTCTCCGAAGTCACCCTCGCCTGCGGCACCAAACTCTCCTCCCTCTCCCCCAGCGACCCCCTCTTCTACATCGACAAAGACGAGGTCCGCAAGATCACGTTCTGGGACATCATCACCCAACCCAGCGGTGACTGGATGATCTCCCACGCCACCACCACCCGCTACGCCATGTCCCGCCTCTACTCCACCGCAGCCTCGGCATGGGCCGTGCTCGCCGCTGAAAAGCAACGCGAACTCCGTGCCCTCTGCATCAAAGCCCAACCAGTCGGCACCCCCCAGAAATACTACATCGGATTAGCACACGCAGAATGCGCAAACTGGATCTGTGACATCTTCACCGCTGGCGACAAGTGCGTCGCTTCTGCGCGCGCAAGCAACAAGGACGCCGCGACCTTCCGCGCCGCCTGTATCGCCTCTGCCCTCAACACCACCAACGCCGACCTCTAGCCCCCCGCAAGGAGCCCCGCAATGACCGACCCCACCCCCGAGTACGAACAGATGGACGCGATCATGGTTGATTTCCGGCGGCTGGATTGGACGAACGGCGCAGAAAGCGGCGGCCTACTCGTCGATACTGGCGTCATCTCAGCCCTCGCCGCCCCGCTCGAAGCCGCGAACGCGAGGATCAGGAAGTTGGAGGCGGAGATTGCACCGCTTCGGCAGTTTGTCGGCCACAGCCTTGTGCTGTCTGCCTATCGCACCGCCGACGAGATGCGAACCCAGATCACCGAACTCCGCGAGGCCGTGAGGGTGTTGGCGAAGGAATGCCACACTTGGCGAAAGCGGCACGATGTCGAGGACGTGAACCGCATGGGCTATTCGGATATTGACGCCGTGAACGCCAACCCCACCGCCCGCGCCGCGATCGAAGCGGCAAGGGCACAGGAGAACAGCAAGTGAACAAACTACCCGATCTGATCGAGGAACTGCGGATGCTGCTCGGGCGAAACGTTACGAGCGCGGGGTTCATCCGCGACCGTGCCATCGCGGAACTCACCCGCCTACGCCAGATCGAGGCCGACGCGAAGGCGGCGGGCCAGATCACGAGGGACGGGAAGTTCGCACGGCTCGGCATGAAGGTCTGGCACCCGAAGCACGCCAAGCCGAGTGAGTGTTTCATCGAACACCCCGAAGATGGGTTCTCAATCGAGATTGAAGAGGGGGAGAAGTTCTTCTACTGCCCCGTGTCCGACTGCTACTCCACCCCCGAAGCCGCCGAAGCGGCAAGAGAGGAGAAGGCATGACCGACCGCATGACGTGCCCGCAGTGCCGGTCGGTCAAGATCATCGTTGCCTATTGGAGAGATCCGCCTTCTTCGCTTTGCGCCTGCCGTGACTGTTGTTTAGTATGGAATGAGAGTAACCGACCAAAGAACTTAGACCCGTACACCCGCTGGAAAGAGCATAAGGAGAAGGCATGAAGAAGAAGCACCCCAAGCCGCTCACGTCGAAGCAGATCAGAGACAAGGCCGCGAAAAAGTGGAACAACATGGTGGGCCTGTTGCCGACCCACGAGGAAGAGTACAAGGACGGCTACCTCGCGGGCTACCTCGCCGGTCGCAGGGCGGGGCGGAAGGAGGGGAAGAAGTGAAGAACCTCCACACCATGACCACGGCCCAACTCTGCGACTGGCACGCAGAGCGGGCGGGGTGGTTCGCACCAAAGACCAATCCCGACGCTCCTGCAAACGTCGAATGGACAAAACGGGATCGGCTGGGTCGTCTTCTCTATGGCGGATGGAGCCGTGGACAGGCAACACACCCCTTCCCGCCCACCCTCGACGATGCCGCGTCCGCGATGCCGGAGGGGGTCAGGGCGTGTCTCGTTGAAACTGGGTGCGCATCTGGCATCTGGCTTGAATGGCGAGCCGTGAAGAAAGAGAAATGGGGGTACCGCGTACTTGCCAAGTGCCCCGACACCAACGACGAAACCCGCGACCGCTACCTTCTGGCAGCGTTGGCGGCGAAGCAGGAGGCTGGCGAATGACCGTCTACACCCGCATCGCTGCGATACTAGACGCATTCGCCCGTCAGGAGCGGGCAACCGCCACGGACCGCGCCAAGTGCAACCAGCCCGGCCCGTGCGAGGCGTGCGAGCGGGAAACGGTCTACGGCGGCGGCTTGTGTCCGACGTGCTTGGAGTTGGCGGCGGGGGCGTGTAGGAGAGTCGCGTCGATTTCGCCACGAAATTGAACGATGCACGATATCGCCGCGAGTTCGATATATCGTGGCATGAGCAACACACCCAAATCCGACATCGGCCCTCGCATCTCCGACCTCGACGCTCGCATCCGCGAGTGGTTCCACACCCGCCGAAAGGACCGCCCATGAACTTCAACGCCCACTTCGTCAGCACCTTCACCTCCCCCAACCCCTTGCTGGCCTGCCACTTTTCCAGCTTCACCCCCGAAGGCGAGTCCCAGCACTCCTCCATTCACCTCACCCGTTCTTCCCTCGCCGAACTCGCCAGCGTCCTGCCCACCTATCTCGCGTTCATGGACGACGTCGCCTTCCTTCAGACCCACAAGGCTCTCCTGTGTCCCGAAGACCTCGCCGCCATATCAACGATCCTCAACTACTCGGTCCTCAAGACACCCCGCGACCTCCGTGCCTCCCTGCTACCTTTCTTGACGTCGGTGCGTGCTCGCCTCTCGGACACCAACGCGGCCTCTTCCACGCCACCTACGTCATCAACGGAGACTACTACCGTTCCGCCGTCGCCCCCTGCCCCATCCTCGCCGTTGCCCTCTGCCTCGAACTGACCCTCCTCGAACCCAACCTCCTCTCTCTGCTGGACTTCACATGGTCCTCTCCATCGACTGCGAAACCAGCTCAGCCTTTGAGCGAGACGCTTTCAACCGCCCCCTCCCCCATTCCGACCACTTCCACCCCGCCCGCATCCACGGCCAATCCGGCATCAGCACCCTCGCCCGTGCCGTCCCCCTCATCTCCGTCACCCTCGTTCGCGCTGATCCAGCCCCCGGCTACGAGTGGCTCGCCAGCATCGAGCCCATCGACACCCGCCTCTTCCTTCTCCACAATCCCACCCACGTTCGCTGGCTCCGCGAGTGGCTCTCCCGTGCCACCCACCTCCTCGGTCACAACATCAACTACGACCGCTCCTTCCTCCGCTACTTCGGACTCCGCTCCTGCCTGCCCCTCGGCATTCCCATCATCGACACCACCATCCTCAACTACCTCGACAACGACGCTCGCCCCGAACGCTCTCTCAAGGACCTCGGCCCTGTCTTCAACATCTATTCCTACTCCGACTCCACTCTTCGTTCCGGCTCCCGCTTCCCTTCTCCTCACTCGCCTGAAGCTCAACACTACTGCGCCCAAGACTCCCACAACGTTGTCCTCCTCGCTCGCGCCCTCACCCGTTCCATCATCTCCAAGCATGGCCCCTCTTCCCCCAAACTCTCAGCATCTGCCGCCTCCTTCTACTCCGCCACCCTCGACATCGCCCTCACCTTCATCGAGTCCGGCATACCCCTCTCTGCCTCCGCCCTCTCCTCCACCCTCTCCGACCACCTCACTCGGGCCGACGCAGCCGCTGCCGCCACCCTCACCCACGGCCTAACCCTCAATGGCGAAGGCTCTACCGCTTCCCGCCAATCCTTCATCGACCGAGCCATCGACGAGATCGACTCCTCTCCTGACATCCTTTCCTCTCTCAACCTCCCCACCATCCTCTCTCACCGTCTCATCAACCGCACTGGCACCGGCAAAGTCTCCACCGACGACAACAACCGCACCCTCCTCCTCTCCCTCCTCTCTCCCACTTCGCCACTCCGTCCCGCTTTCACCGAGTGGACCTCCTGCTCCCGCCTCAACAAAGTCATCTCCACCTACCTCTACCCCCTCCTCCACGGCTCACGCAACCCACGCTCCGACGGCTCGCGCGACACCACTTCCGTCGCTATCAAACCCCCCACTCAAGGTGTGTTTGCTGGGGGCTATGACCCGGACGTTCTGCTCGCCTATCCCTCCATCTTCGTCACCCCTTCGCAGGAGGGCAAAGACTCGACAGCAGGTGACAGCGGCGGTCAGTCCCAAGTCCGGCTCTCCTTCAAGAAGCCCGCCGCCCAGACCTTCCCGCCCGTCGTCAAGAAGTGCCTCCGCTCCCGCTACCGTGGCGGCTCCATCGTCTCGCACGACCTCTCCCAGATTGAGCTTCGCGTGCCCGGCGTGCTCTCTGGTGAGCCCACCCTCATCACCGAGTACCAGCTTCCCAAGCCGGACCTCCACACCAAACGCGCGGTCTTCGTCTTCGGCCCTTCCATCCTGTCCTCACCCGACTTCAAGTGCGGCGACATGCGCAAGGACCCTCGCCAGTGGGCCAAGAAGCTGAACTTCTCCGACCTCTACTGGGCGTTCGCCAAGCGGATGCAAGCCTCCATGCTCAAGGACACAGGCCGTCTCTTCCCCTTCGACTTCTTCCTCTCCATTGTCCGCTCCCGCCCCACCCTCCGCCCCGTTCTCTACGATTGGCAGTGCCGCCTCATCGCCGACACCCGCCGTCTTGGCCACATCACCCTGCCCTTCACCGGCGCAGGCCGCTCCTTCACCGACTTCGATCCCACTAACGAAGACCAAGCCTACATCACCTCCGAAGTCCTAAACTGCCCCATCCAAACGACAGCTGCCACCGTCCAGCGAGCCATCGAACATGCAGCACTCTCATCCAAAGAAGCCCGCTCCCTCCTCTCTCACGGACTCATCGCTCCCTTCCTCGATGTCCACGACGCTTGCTACACCGACTGCCACCCCTCAGCCCTCTCGGCCTACCTCGCCCTCTATCAAGATGCGGTTGAACGCATTGCGACTACGGGCTATTGGTCCCACATCTGCGAGCACTACGGACACTACGTCCCTCTCGTTGCCGAATGCACCATCCACGCCTCCACCTGACTTCTCCCACAAGCCCCAGACCACCTACATCAACCAGCAATTCGGTCCCTTCGTCGTTCTCTCTTTCCACGCCCGCCATCTCAACAACAACTTCTTCAACGTCCGGGCCACCTGCTGCGGCACCATCCTCGTCCGCTCCGCCTCCTCCCTCTGCATCGCACGCCGTAACAACCGGCTCCGCTGCTCCTCCTGCTACGACAACAACCGCACCCTCCTCGCCGCCTCCTCCTCAGAAGACCCCGACAGCCCACCTCCTCGCGTCTCTCGCATCACCTCCTCTCGCCGACGTCGCTCCAAGATCCCCCTCATCGCCGCCACCCTCTCGCTCAAGGTTCAAGCGGTCTACTATCGGATCAGGCAGTACGGTCTCAAGTTCGTGCTCTCTCAATACGAAGCCGCCCTTGCCAACCAGCCGATTCCCCCTATTCCCTACAAGCGACAACGCCCATGCCAGCCGAGCACACCATCCTCATCGACTCGCGTGAGCAGCACCCGCTCCCCCTCCCCTCCACGATCCACACAATCTCCGGCTCACGCTCGTCCGAAGGTCGGGTCATCCGCATCCACAAACTCGTTCGCACGCTTCCGACCGGGGATTACTCGCTCTCCTGTGCCGCTCCCCGCTGCATCATCGAGCGAAAAGGCTCCCCCTCCGAACTCTGCAAGAACCTCCTCACTGACGACCGAGCCCGAACCCTCGCCGCTTTCGACCGTCTCTCCGCCTTTCCCGTCCCCATCCTCCTCCTCGAATGCAACTCTTCCATCCTCTTCAAGCCAGCCGCTCCTTGGACCCACAACCCCGGCCCCGCCTTCGACCACCTAATCCATGAACTCTCAACTCGCCGCATCTCCCTCTTCTTCATCGACACCAAGTCCGACGCAGGACGCAAGGCCGCAGGCGAACTCGTTGTCCGCCTCCTTCTCCTGCACCAGTACCCCCCACTCAAGGAGTTTGTATGCCCAAGCGACGTGCTCGTGACCAGCCCGCTGTCAACCTCGCCTACGCCACAACCGCCGAACTCATCCGAGAACTCCGATCCCGGTCTCTCGACTTCGCCTGCTTCGTCAGTTCTCCCTACAAGTTCACCGGCTTCACCACCTCAGATGAGGTGAAGTTTCTCATCCACGTCCCCATCAACCGTCCCAACTTCCTCATCACCGTCCGTTCCCTTCTCGACTCCCACTCCCCCAACCCCGAAAGCACCTCCAATGACCACCCCCTCTGACTCCATCTTCTCCCAGCTCCCCTCTTACCTCCTCGACTCCATCCGCAATCATCGCCTCCACCTCGCTCACAACGAGACCACCCACTTGAAGGACGCGACTCGCATCCTCCAACTCGCCCTCGCCAGCGACAACTCCCCTGCCTACCGCGCCGCCTTCCTCAACACCATCCTCAACATCCTCCGTTCAACCCACGATGAGGCCCGAGCGCAAACCAGCAACAGCTACGAACTCGCAGCCTCAATCAAGACCCACCTCCCCTCCGCACCCTCGCATGACACCTATGTACCCATCGCTCCCAACTCCAGCGTCCACACCCGCCTCTCGGGTGCTCCTTGCGGCGACTACCTCACATCACCTCGTCTGATCGACAGCTGGTTCAACAACCTCGGCGGCGAGCTGTACATCGAGTCCACTCCACCGTCCTGCACAGCGTCCTGTGACTGCGGCCCATCCGGCTCTGCCATCCGCGAGATCAAGCCCGTCCGCCTCTCCATCCCCAACAACGGCGATGACGACGACCTCTGATCCCTCCGATCCAACTCGATGCACCCGCACGCCGCACACCGCGTCGCGCGGGCTTCCCCCCTAGGAACCCCACCCGTGAAGATCACTGACATCTACTTCCACGACGGTACCACTCCCGTAGCCGCCCACGAAGGCCCCGTCTTCCTCATCCGCACCAACTGGGCGAGCCCCGCAGAAGTTCAGGAGTGCGACGACTGGTACGTCTGCCCCGAGCACGGCTTGATCGCCTACCGCTCTTACAAGGGCGAGGGTGACGTTATCCTCGGGTTGTGGAACAGCGAAACAGAGGACTTCGAGCCTGTCTTTGAGGCTACCCGGCAGAACGGTCGCCTCATCTGCCTCGGCCTGTGGCCTACCCGTCAAGCCGCCCAAACCTACCTCGACACCTGCCAGCCTCGACCTTGAGTGGGGGGTCTGGTGGTGTGCTATGATGAGGCACTCATCGGAGGCAGCACATGGCACGCGAACTCTCAAACGTCATCCCCCAGCTCAACGACCAGTTTGCCACCATCAAGTCGGGAACTTCGGGTTCTCCCTTGTTTGTGCTGCACGCTGATGCAAAGCAGGTGACGACCCTGCCCCGCAACCCCTACGCCACGATCACCTCCACTGCTGCGGCTGACATGGTGTGCTGCCCCTCCGTCGTGAACACGGGAGCCAACTTCCTCGACCTCTACCACCTCTACCGGGGTGCGGATGGTACGGCCCCCTTCGTCCGAGTTTACGGCTGGGTGCCCTTCGTCACGTCCCGCGACGCGAACGCCAACCTCCCCGTCACTCTCTCTTCGGCGTTCCCTGCTCTCAGCGGCATGTGGATTCCCTTGCAAGAGCACCTGACCGACGCGCTGCTCGTGACGTTTGATTCGTCCGCTGCTGTCGATCAGGCGATCACGAACAACACGCCTCCTATTGACGTACCTACGCTGCCCACTCCCGGTGCTACGAGCATCGCCTTCAAGCTCACCGCTCGCCGTTCCTTCTTCCTTTCCGGTGCCACCCGCGTCCTCGTCACCGTTCAGACGGCTTCGACGGTCGGCAACGAGTCGATGGTGGTTGGCCGCTTCGTCTGCTAATCTCCCTACTTGGAGTGTGTCATGGGGTTCATCATCAACTCGCTTGGCCCGAAGCCTGCTCCCCGTTCCGCTGGTGAGAACGAGTGGGTCGAGTCCAGCATCCAACTCATGCGCAGCGCGGTCGGCTCCACCCGCACTAACCGCTGGTTCATTGCCCAGTCCGGCTCCGGCAGCGCAACCGGCGGCAGCGGTGCAGGTACATTTGCCAGCCCGTTTCTGGTGCGGCACCTTGCCGACCTCCGCTCGTTGATGGTCAACAACTCCTTTGTTCCGCAAGTGGCGAACACCGAGATTCTGCTCCGTTCGGGCGACGTGTTCCGTCCTGACACCGGCAACATCGCCAACTCGTGGCTTGTCTTCCCCTCCCTGCCCAACTGGACACTCAACACCTACTCCCGAACCTACACCGCAGACACCAGCAGCAACGGCAGACTCGCCCGTTCCGCCCTGTTGCTCGGCTCCATTCAAGTCGGCTCTGGCGGCTGGACCGCCGACGGGACTTACACCAATCTTCAGTTTCGCGCCGTTACCCAGACCGTCTACCACGTCTGGTACTCGCACCTCGACCCCATCGACGGCCTCGCCTTCGGCCTCTCGCCCAACACCTTCCGCTGGTATGGGCGGCTGCCTGTCGGTGCCAACCTCACCACCGCACTGACGGCGATGAATAATGCTCCTACTCAGGACTCCGCCGTTTACGACACGACCAACCAGCGGCTCTATGTGAGGTTCCGCACGGGTCGTACGAACGCCGCTACCGACGCGATCCTCGAAGCCTCTATCTCTCAGAATGCGGGTGTTGAACTGGGACTTGCGGACAATCACTGCATCCGCAACATCGCCGCCGTCGGCTTCGGTATGGACGCAGACAACGGCGTGAAGCAGCGGTACTGCATTCACGTCTCGTGCAGCGGCACGCAGAAAGCAGTTGTTGAGAACTGCGTCACTGCCTACTCAGGGCACCACGCTATTGGCCACTTGCAGACGAGCGGTGGTGGTGGCTCGGTCCTGTTCCACAACTGCGTCATCGGCTTCTGTCAGGGGGATACGGGAGGCAACTCCACGCCTCACGTCTCCTACTCAAACAACGGCGGGCACGAGGGTATCGTCAGCTACTGCCAGTTTCCCTTCGGCAACATCCGCTCGGTCAATGCAGGGCCTTCCGGTTCCGGCACCTCACTCACAACAGGAACCGCGACCGGCCACTGCAACATGATCTACGGCCACTCGGGAGCATCTGGTGCCCCCTTCGACTTGCTCATCGGCTACCGTTGCACCGTAGCCCAAGACGCGGTGAACGACGGAGGCTCCACGGTCTTCCTCGGAAGTGGTGAGGCTCGCGGTGTGAACGCCCGCCCTGACCACGAGGCCGAAGCTACGTGGCAACGCTGCGTCTTCATCGAGTGCTCCATCCCGGACGGCCCCCTCTCCTTCGCATCTGGGCTGGGTGTCGATTGCTGCTACAGCGGTTGCGACATCAACATCTCCACCAACCCCGCAAACGACCTGCTTTTCAACGCACAGGCTGACGCGGACCCGTTACCTGCCAATACCAACAACATCCTGTTTGTTGGCTCACGACTTCAGATGAGCAGCCGCCGCCTGTTCACTTCTGCCATCCAAAACAACCGCTTCATCGGCGGCTGTTTTTCTGTGGGCGACAACAAGGCTCAGACCAGCGTGTTCATCGGTTTTGCGAACTGCGACATCATCCTCGACGGGCGAGCCAATCACTTCTTCGAGTTGTTCGGCAGGTTCCGTACCACGCAAACCACCCGCTCTTTCCTGCTCAACACCGCCTTTTCTGTCGTCAACCAGCGTGACGAAAACCCCGCCCAGAACATGCTCGGCCTCACCAACCGTAACATCGTCGGGGGCGATACGGGCGGTGCCCGAGGCTGCGCCTTCTTCGGCATCCGCGAAATCGACACCGTCGACTTCTTGGGCTACAACCTCACCGGCTCGCCCACTACCCTCTCTGCTCCCTTCGGTCCCAACACCATCATTCCCGCAGCCGAGCCCCATCTTCCGTGGCTTCGCCCCCAAGTCAACCTTTACGGCGACCCGTTCCCTGTGAACGTGGTCGGCCCCTACGGCAGCAACTTCCCTTCTCGTCCGAGCACCCGCTTCCGCACCTTCAATCGTCCTACCAACACGCCCTTCTCTCGGAGCTGATCTATGTTGTTCTTGGCGGCTGACCTCCCTTCCGTCTCTTCCCTCGTCAGTGGGTACGGCCCCTACGGCTTTGGGCTGGCCTGCGTTGTGGTGGTGGTGTTTGTCATGCTGCACTTCTTCAAGGCAACAATGCTGGCCGTCAAAGAGATCAACCGCGAAGCCCGCGAGCAGCGTGAACGCGACATCGAAACCGCCGTCACCGGAGTCATGAACTCCGTACACGACCCGATCAAGCAGATCACCAGCGAACTCCGCCTGATCGCCGAGCTGAACCGTGTCACTGCGACCACACTTGAACGTACCGTGTCTCGATTGGAGCGTTCCAACGAGACTTCCCGTCCCTCAGAGTGAAAGGCACTCCCATGAATCGCATCGTCCAAATCCTCTCGTCTCGAACCGTTTGGGCCTCCATTGCCACCGTTGTCGGCGGCGGACTCACCCTCTTCTTCAAGCTCTCGCCTGAAGCCTCCGACGCGATTCGCACGTCCGTCACCGAGATCGGTGCAGGGTTGGCTGTCGTCGTGGGTGGCATCTCCGCCATCTACTTCCGCGTCAACTCCCGCGCTGACCTGACGCCACCCTCCAACTCGTGACCCATGCCAGCCTTCCTCACATTCCTGCTCAACCTCATAGCCCGGCTCATAGAGTCCGGGCTACGTTGGCGTCAAGAGAACCCCGATGAAGCACGCACCGCGACTCCTACTGCTGACGACGCTGCTCGCCATCGCCGCATCCTCGACCGGCTGCGTCAAGACCGAAACAATCTTCGTCCCCCCAACGATCCCAGTCCGCCTCGGTGAAGACCTCCACGGTGTCACCGTCTTCACCCCCGATCCCTCCACCGGCAAACTCGTCCGCTCTCGCGCCTCCCTCCGCGCCGGAACATGGATCACTTACGACCCCGCCGAGTGGATCACCGACTCCGGCCCTACCCCTGCCACCCAATCCCTCACCTTCCCCCCTCCCTGATTCCAATGCAGCGCAGCTCCCTCGCTGTGCGTCACCATCCTACACCTATGGTGACGCGGACCTCCTGACCAAGAACGAGATTCTGGTTCCCAAGGGGCCACCTGAACTCCAACAGGCGGCGCAAGCAAACTCGTGACAGCCCGGAGAGCACGGGCACTTCCCCTCGGCGGCGTGGACAGTGACACGCAGGCAAGCCAAGAAAGCCAGCCGTGCTGGCCTCCTTCTCGATAGTGTGGGCACGTTGTGATGCTATACCACCGGGAAGCCTCATCGAGATAGCCGGTTCGACTCCGGCCCGAGGGATTGACCCCCCACTCAAGGAGTTCACATGGAGAAGACCAAGTACAGAGATGATCTGCCTGCTGAGCACTTCTTCGGGCAGCTTGCCGACGAGCTGATCTCGCTCATCCGGTTCAGCTTCCGCGAGAACGGCAGGGACGAAGACGTAGACCCGCTCCACCGACGCAAGGTGGCCGAGCGGTGCAAAGACTGGTACGACTCTTTTGACGACGCAGAACGAACCATCCGCTACAGGGAGGGCTTCGATGATGGCTGGCGTGCAGCCATCCAGACCCTCCGTGAAGGTGCCTCAGCACCAGAAAGCCCCTGATGACTCGCAAAGATTACGACGTGCTCGTTGACATCCTCGTAGAGTTCGACCGCAGGATCAGCTCAGACCGCGACATGCCCCTGTCTGTCGCAGACCGCACCCGTGCCGCCATCCTCAACATCACCTGTCAGAAGGTCCGTGAGGCGAACGCCAACTTCGACAGTGGGAAGTTCCTCGCTGCCTTCGACAAGCGAACCGGAAAGAAGCCCAACTGATGCCACCCCCCACCCCCACTCCCCAGTTCACTTCCCTCTATGACGCGTCCGACTGGCTCGCTCACAACGGCCTCGTCGCTCGCACCCCCCTCATCCGCTCCTCTGACTCCTCCCTTGTCCGCAACTGTCCCTTCCTCTACTACCTCGTCCGGCGGCTCTCCATCGTGCCTGCCATCAAGAACTCCGAAGCCCTCTCACACGGCTCGTGGTTCCACAAGTACATGGAAGGGTGGCAGCCCAACGCCGAGCCCGGCTCCCCCGACGAACTCGACTCGCCCTTCGTCAAGGCGTGTCTCGACCACCGCCTGACCGAACTCACCGACTACGGTAAACTGTTCGGCCAATCTCCCGGCTCCATCCAACTCATGCTCGACGACGAGAAGAAGCGATGCCTCGAAGCCTGCGTCTGGGCTCAGTGCGCACTCGACACCCCCATCTCAACGACCGGCTTCTCCATCCGTCGTTACCTCACGCAGCCCGGCCTTTCCGTCGTGGCCTGCGAACCCGCCATCACCGTGAAGCTCAGCGGCGTGACCACCGCCGTACGCATCGTGCCCGACGCCCTTCTCTACGACAGCATCAAGAAGCGGCTCTTCATCATCGACTACAAGACCACCACCAAGAAGCCCTCCGAGCGGGCTCAGGTGTGCCCCTTGGAGTTTCAGACCCGCCTCTACAGCATCGCCATCATGGAGGCCCTCCGCACTCAAACCCTACAGGAAGAGTACGGCCTGCCCTCCGACACCACCTATGGTGGCATGACGCACATCTGCGTCCAGAAGCCGTCCATCCGCTTCAGTGGCAAAGACCGCAACACTGTCACCATCGAGAAGACTCTGACTCGTGGACCCGACAAAGGTGTAGTCCGCCTAACCAGCAAGATGTATGGCGACCCCGTGCTCGGCAACTACCTCAAACGAGTGCGTGACTGGTACACCGCAGAAGGTGAATACGTCACCGAAAAACTTGAACGAGAGACTTGCCCTGTCGTCAACATCTCCTACACTTCTGCCTCCTACTTCGAGCAGGATCACGTCATCGCCCAGACCTACAAGTCCATTGACCAGATCAACCACTATGCGACGATGCCTGCCGAACCCGCCTTCTTCCCCCAGTTCCACGACGGCTGCTGGTCTCACCAGTCTGGCCTCTCTCCCTATGCCGCCTTCTACCTCTCATCCCCCATCGCTTGGCCCAAGGTGATGAGCGACAACAACCTCATCATCAGCCCACGCGACGCTACCGACGAAAAGTAACCCCAGACCCCACGTCTTGAGCCGCTCGGCTCTGTGGATTCCCCCCACTCAAGGTGTCGCAAGACACGGAGAACACCATGCCTCGCAAGAAGATTCGTGCTCGCAAGTCAAACCGCTCTCGCCCCAGCAAGCTGACCGGGCTGCTCCCCGCCAGCCATCCTCTGCTCCCCTACATCGAGCACCCCCGCTTCGGCATCATCGACCACCTTCGCGCCGATGTGCTGGCTGCTATCAACAGCGGAGACAACACCTTGAGTGGGGGGTTGACCCGGTTCAACAAGGCCCTCGCCAATCGGGGCTTCTCCATCCGGGTGAAGCCCACGATGTGGAAGCGGTGGATCGCTGCCCTCGGTATCACCACCCGCCGCGCCTTCGTCGCCGAGACCGCCTTCGTCCCCCAGCCTCAGCCTGTTCCCACTCCCCGCTCACCGATCATGCAGCAGGAAGACCCGGTTCAGCAGCAGTGGCCCGAGCCGCAGACTGCCCTGCCTCTCGACGTGCGGGCTCCGAGCGAGGGAGTTCAGCCTACGTTGCCCGACAACCTCTTCGCCGGTCTCGACGGTCAGCCCGATCAGGTGCCGGTCTACGCGACCGCAGGGATCGCGGGCATCAACAACATCACTCACTGAAAGGATGACTCGTGAGTCAAGCCACGCACACACTTGCAGCAGGCCAGTCGATCCAGCAGATCTACGGATCGTTCGGGGCGACTGGCACTGCACACTTCAACACGCCGCTCAACTCGATCGTGCTCTATTGCGGATTGCCTAAGCAGGGCAAGTCCCGCTTCCTTCAGGGTTACGAAGGTGCGCTCATCATCAACTCGGACTTGGGGCCGCAGTACCACCCCCGCTGTCAGGTGTGGCCGCACATGTCTACCGACCCTGAGCGGCCCGGCCCCATCACATCTACGGGTTCTCCCTTCAACTTTTCGTGGGATTCTATCAGGGAACTCGAAACTCAACTGTTGGACGCTGCCAAGAATAAGCGTCCTCGGCCCCGCGTCGTCCACTTCGACTCACTCACCACCTGCTACGAGATGGTCAAGCAGTGGGTCGCTACCAAGCTCAACTTCCCCACCTTCCAAGACATCACCGAATCTCGTCGCGCCTATGAGGCGGCGTACTCAGAGCTGATTCGCATCTTCAACAGCCTCAAGAACGCGGGCTACGGTGTGGGGGTGGTGGTCCACCTCACCTACATCAACATCCCCATCGACGACGGCGGCAAGACCGCCCAGCGGCTCGACGTGGCAATCACCGACGGCCTCTACAAGCGGCTCTTCCCGCTCGCCGACCTCATGATGGGCATCTCCTGTTTCGACCATTCCACCCCCATCACCCGCGAGATCACGCTGGCCAACGGCACGAAGATGAAGAAGTCGGACGTGAGGATCGAGTCACGTTTGCGAGTTCAGGCTAGCCAGCCCGGACTCGAAAAGGTGTTCGGTCGTCGCGTCCAGCTGCCTGATCAGTTCGACGTGCCGAACGACCACACTGCGTTCACCGAGTTCCTCAAGATTTATGACAAGTGCGTTGCAGATACCGTGTCGGCATCTGCTTCACCCTCACCCGCGTCAGCGACCTGACGCACTTTGCCGCAAGGCACGGAGTTTTTATGTCTTCAGATTCTGCGTTTGCTCAGTTCCAGTCCCAGTTCAACGCCATCTCTCAGGCGTACGCCGAGGCTAAGGCCGACGCTGGCCGTCGCTTCCCGCCGGACGGCGTGTACACGGTCGTCCTCACCAAGATCGAGACGGGCATCGACAAGTTCCAGTTGTCCGATCAGAAGGATGGCCCCACCGTCCCCTGCTTCGACATCACCCCCCACTACATCATCCCCGAGCACGCCGACCCCGCCATCAGCGGCATGGAGTTCACGGGCTCGACGATGCGGCTTCCCGCTCTGGCTCCCGATCAGGTCAAGAAGCTGCCTGACGGTAAGCAGACCAACATCCGCATCAACCTCAGCCAGTTCAAGGGCTTCTACCAGCACCTCACTGGGCAGGAAGCGTCGGCCTCCCTCCAGAACGACGTGCAGACTGTGCTCGATCTGATGGACACCGCCAACTCTTCTGGCACCGCCATCCAGCTCGACGTGAGCTGCGCCAGCAAGAAGACCACGGCCAAGAACGGCAAGGAGTACACCAACCGGAACGTCTACATCAACCGGCTGGTGCAGGGCGTGGCCGTCGCTCCCAAGGCTTGATCGTCGGGCCTAGAATCTGACCCCCCACTCAAGGTGCGGGAGGCTTGGAACACCACCAGCCTCCCCACTATTCAGGAAGCTTTGTGGCTCGCACCTCAACTCAGAAAGGAGGTGATCCAATGGCTAAGGGCAAAGGTAAGGGCAAGGGCGGCAAGTGCTGACCACTCCCCATGATCGCAACAGCACAGGCAAGATGCAGGTTGCTAAGGGGTGTCACCTATGGCTAAGCCGAAGTTCGCGTTCAAGGCCAAGCACAAGAATCCGAATGGTGGGCTGAACGCCGCTGGGCGTTCAGCCTACAACAAAGCAACTGGTGGCAATCTCAAGGCTCCTCAACCGGGAGGCGGGCCTCGCAAGGCATCCTTCTGTGCGAGGATGCTTGGCATGAAGAGGAAGCTCACGTCAGCCAAGACAGCCCGAGACCCGAACAGCCGCATCAACAAAGCCCTCCGCGCTTGGAAGTGCTGAGGCGATCACACGATCAACGGCAGAACATCTCTCTCTTCCGTGGAGCCCGCATCAGGAATGGTGCGGGCTTCTTTGTGTCCGGTGTTCATTCCCCCCACTCAAGGTGCTTTATGGACGACAACAATATAAGGTTGAAGATGGCAAGGTTTGAGTCGCTTTCCGATCAAGCTCACTCCCACTTCACGGGGAGCGGCGACTTCAAGAAACTGCCCACTGCCTACGTGCAGCCCATCGCTGAGATGTGCGGCATGGGCCTCGGCCTCATGGCTGCTCTCATCCAGAAGATGCAGGCGACCGTGCTCGACGATCCGCACGACGACAAGACCACCGCATCCGCCATCCGCTGCATGGAGAAGGCTGGAGCCATCATCGAATCAGCGGAGGGCCTTGTGCTGGAGACAGCTCGAAGCTGGGCCAAGCTGCCCTACAAGGACAGCCCGCTTCGGCACAGCACCACCGAGATGACCTTCGAGAACATGAGCGATGATGAGAAGCTGCTCAGGGCACTCAGGAGCATCATGCTGGCGATGGTGCAAGTGCATCGCTCGTGGGTCGTACCTGCCCAGCAGCAAACTATGTTGGAAGCCACAGGTCAACTCATCAAGAGTGAGATGGTCGATCCTGCGTCGTTCCCGCCCGACCCCGATGACGAGGCTGAGGGAGGGTTGTCGTGAGCAAGCGACAAGCGATCGGTCAAATGACGGTGACGCTCAGACGCAAGAGCCGCTCACCCGATCTCGTCCCTGTCACCCTCACCTGGCGCAATGGGCCACCACCCGAGGAGGTGGTGCCGTGGCAGCGTCTGGATGCCGTGAAGACCAAGGGCCTGCTGGGGTGGGCACCATCGCTCGCCCACAACGGCTATCTGGTGTGGTGCGGCCCGCCCCTCCTCAAGCCGAGTCAACCGATCACTGCCCCTCGTTGTGCCGAGTTGTTTGTGTCGGTGGAAGGGCAAGCGAGGGTGATGTGGTTCAACGAGATGGTCACGCTCAACATGAGCCAGCGAGACAAAGGCAACGACAAGTGGGTTCGCACCTTGCGGCTTTCCACCACGCCCGAACTCTGCACCAGCTGGACCCGCACCTTCGGCACGCAGCAGGCTGACCGCCTCTCCTTTCTGCTCAGGGAGGGGCGGTACCCGGGTGCGTGGCTTCTCACTGACGATGTGCTGGTGCTCTACATCAAGATCATGGCTGGCCCGCTCCGCCGTTGGGCTGAGCCCCGTAGGCAGTCATCGCTTCGTACGCCTGATGGGGAGCCATCCCTTGAATCGCAGCCTGACGCAGATCTGGGTCAGGATCAGCCTGAAGATTGAGCGGGTTGAGTTGGCTGGCGGCTTGCTGGAACTGTGCTCGGATCTGCGGGTTGACACGTTCGAGTACACGACCAGTACGGGGGGTGGTTCGTGCGTCGATGAAGGATCGCCACTGATCCCTCGTCACAGTGAGCGGCAACCTATAACGCCGCTCGAATTCACGAGCCACCCCCTCAGCCCCGCCCGGGTCATTACCCAGCATCTTGCGCATGTACTCGTGCTGATAGCCCACGATCTGATCGCGGTTCTTCACGAGCCAGTTGTCGAGCTGGCTGGGTTGGTTCCACGCACCCAGATCGACACCCAACGATCGGTACACCATCCGCTTGGGCTCCTCAAACCGGAGCAGCGTTCCATCTTCTCGGTAGATGGGCACCGACCCATCTGCCGCACGGTTGTTCCAGTCGGCAAATTGCTTCTGGCCCAGCACCGCCTGAAGCGGCCCCGGCAATTCCGGTGCAACGTTGAACATGCGTTGGAAGCCGATACCACCCGGCACCAGCCTTGGCAACGTCTCCGCGATCGCCGCTCCCGTCCCATCCTCATACAGCTTTTTGATGCCCGCCACCGGAATGTCGATGATCGGAGGCAAAGGCAGCACCGAATCTCGCGTGTCCACTCTGCCCTGTGACATGAAGGGCATCGCGTCGGTGGTGGCGGCGAACATGCCAGCCCTCGCCAGATCAATGCCCAGCGTCTCCTTACCCACCTCCCACATCAACGCACTCATGGCCATTGCTCGGCCCATGTCGTTGAGGAAGCCCGTGAACCCCGTCAGTCCCTCACGCCCTCCCAGCCGAGGCACCGTCTCAAACGCCGTCACCAGCGTCCGAGTGGGGAACGACAGCAACTGACGCAGCAGTGGATTCTGTGCCAACGACGTGATGCGTGCCACACCCTCAACCTTCTGGCTACCACCCAAGAACGCCAGCGGCTGGTCCATCCAGTGCCCACCAAACTGGGTGGTCTTCACCACCCTGTCCGCAAACAGCGCAGTGTCCGCCGCACCAAGTCCCTGCCTCTTAGCCAGACGCAAGGCTGCTTCTGCCGTGGTCACGCGGTTGACCCACTCCGCCTTCTGGAACAGGCTCATGGTCCCGTGAAAGAACTTGTCCCACGTCGTCTCAGCAGCCGCAGACGCACGGCGGCCCATGCCCACGCCCTCGTACAACTGAAGCCCTGACTCTCCGATCTCCAGCAGATCGCGGGTCTCGTTGCCCACCCTGAACTTCGTCAGATCGCCAAAGTGCTTCTCGATCAGCTGGTTACGCTCAGTCTCGCTGATGACCTTTGCCCCCATCTTCATGCGGTCAGAGAAGTAGCCACCCAGCCGCTTGAACGCCGCGCCGTACCCAGCCAGCACGTCACCGTAGCCGACCCACGAGCCCGCAAACAGCATCGGCTGCGTCAGGTTGATGAGGGCTGAACCCACATTAGGGATACCGAGGTGCGACGAGTAGAGCGTCTGACTCACGCGGTACTGAAGTTCGGAGGCCGTGCGAGCCACGCCCGCCGCATCTGTCGAGTTGCCGTACTGCCCCATCTTCTCCACAAAGCGACGACCCCACTCGCCCGTCTTCCTGATCCCATCACCAATCACGCCCTCGCTAAAGTTCCGAGCCAGCTGCTTCGTGAAGAGCACCGCTCCGCGAGCCGCCGTGCTGTGCGATTCCTGCACACCCATCAGGTGTGGCACCACCACATGCGAGATGAGATCTCTGTTGTACTGACCCTTGGCCAGCACGTACTCCTGACCCAGCAAGTCAGCGATACTCACTCCGCCCTTGAGCTGCTTCTCCACCTCATCAAGCGGCAACGCATACGACACACCGTCGCCGAACGTCTCCTTCGTCTCAACAACCGCACCGCTCTTCTTGAGGTTGCCCCACAACTGCTGGTCAGCAGCCCGCACCAGATCACCCACATCTGTCATGTACATCGCCTCATTGTGCGCGTAGTCCTTGACGTAGCGATCAATGGAGCGAGCCGAGTCGATCCTGTAGACGGCACCCGGCTCACCCTGCAACCCCTTGAGCTGCCGGTTGCCCTCCTTATACATCCGCACCAACCGCGCAGGTTTGTCGCCAGCCTGCGATGCGAGCTGTGGCAGATCAACCCCATCAATCAATCGTGCTGCGTACGCCAAGTCTTCGGGGTGGTAGGGAACCTTGCTCCTCGACCGCTCAAACACCAGTCCCGACGGCCTGACATTCTTCTCCTGACTGAGTGCTCTACCATCCAGTACCTCCCCGTTCCTGTACAACTCACGGGTGTTGCGTGGCATGTAGTGCTTATCTTCGATGAACCGACGCACGAACGTCTCGCTCAACTCCCGCACGTCGTCGGGGTTGTTAGGGTCCATCTGCTTGATACGAGCAAACAGAGCCTTCGTCAGTTTGTCCTTCGGCTTCACAAGCTGATGGATGTCCTTGAACGCATCGTTCGCACTGCCCGTGCCGCGTGCCATGCGGAACAACCACTTCGGATCATCGGTCATTCGTTTGGCCGTCATGTCGAACAGCCCATCGACCGCCTTGATGTACTCGTCAACCCCATACTGCTGAACCAACCGTCCAAAGTTCTCCTTGTTGGTCAGCAGCGCAGGTACTTCCTTCCTCGTCTCAAGGGCCAGCTTGCCGGTCTGCTTGTCGATCATGAGTCGAGTGGGCGAGACATTCGTGAGCATCCCGTCCCTGTGTACGTGGAGCAGGGTGCTGATGTCGCGGGCCACAGTCTTCCGCAGATCGCCATCCGTGTACTCCCGCCAGTTGAGCCCAATCTTGGGGTCGAGGCCGTGCTGCTTGATGAGGGCAGTCTCAGCGTCGAACACCCGCTTGACCTCTGGCCGGTTGAGTACCTCGTCGTGAACCGCCCCCACCCGATGGGCCATCTGGTTGACACGCTCACCGAGCTGCGATCGGATGTTGGTGAGACCCAGCATCTTGAACACGGAGAACCGATCGGACACCCAACTCACATACTTGGGAGCCGACCTAAACATCTCACTGGCCGCTCGGCCTCCAATAGGCGACGTAACCGCAAACAGCCACACCCACGGGTTCGTGACCACACCCCACAACGCCTTGCTCACCGATGAATCGCCCGTCGTCGCCTCAAGCCGCTGCCTGATCGTGCTGCTACGCTCAGCCGGAGTGAGCCGATCCTGTGCGAACATCGCAGCCATCCCCCCACTCAAGGTGGCTTCACCTTCGAGCAGCGAGGAGACGATGTTACGGGGTGCCGAGTAGATCGACTCGTAACCGAAGGGCGACACGTCAAACCCAGCTTGGCCGGGCAACGCACCTTGAGTGGGGGCTTGGCTCATGGCTCATCCTAGTCAAGTAAAAAGCGGGCAGCCGACTTGCGACTGCCCGCCCCGTGCCCAGCACTCCCCAGTGCTGACCCTCAAGCCATCATGTAGATCGCGTTGTGGTGGGGATCACTTACGCCGCGTCGAGTAGCGAATCGTCACAACAAGACCGGCCAGATTGGTCAGCGTGCCGCTGGTGTCCAGCAGCAGAATGTCGCCCGGCTCGATCTCGTTCTGGTCAGTCAGCACGGTCACGTCATAAACGCGGCCCGTCTCCAGCGTACCCGTAGCCGCGCCAAGAGCACCCGTCGCCGGAGTTGCACCCGCCGTAGTCACGGGAAGCCCTGCCGACACCATCGCAGCCACGTTCGCGTAGCCGCCAGCCGCGAACGGCACACGCAGGATGCGGAAGTTCGCAGCCGCGTCAGAAGCCCGCGTGTTGATGCTGTAGCTGATCTGGTCAATAAACGCGCTGATGCCGTTGCTGCGAGGCACCTGCGGGAACGACAAGGGACCGTCGCCAGCCGTCGCAGCAGCCAGGGGGCCGATGGTGGAGAACTGGTCGATGCGAGGAAGAACGTCGATGACAGTGATGGGTTGACCGGCCATGTGAATGCTCCAATGCAGAAGTTACTGTGCAACCCCGCTCTGCGCCAATGCGAGCAGGGGATCTTTCGGTTGTTCAGTATAGGCACCCTGACTCATCGCGCGTGCCAGCTCCATCAGTGCGTCAGTCCGGGGCTTACCCCCAATGACGACAGCCCCTCGGGGCAATCGTCGCCCCGCCAAAATCTGCTTGACCAGTCCGGGGTTGATTCGAGCGAGACGCTCGGCGTTATCCATGTCGGCTCGCATGAGCCGCTGCTCACGGAGTACAACCGCTCTCGCCATGTCTTCCTGCCTGAACGACTCGCTCAGGCTGGCCAACTCGCTCTCGTCCCGCTTCCAACCCAAGCTGCGAGCCGCCGCACTCGCAACCGGATCAACGATGTTCTCCCCTAGAAACTGACCCGTAGGCAGTGCAAAAGCGGCAGCAGCCGCAGCAGCAGGTAGCATCACATGCCTCCCTTCATCTGAGCGTAGATCTCAGCGAACCCGGGCCTGCTCGGCACGGCAGCCGCCCTGATTGAACCCTCATTGCGTATGACCACACCAGCCAGCTCGGTGATCCGTTCCTCACGCTCGCTCATCATGCGGCTCATCATCAAGTCCCGATCGGACTCAATCCGACGAAGCTGGCTGTTGAGCCGCTCAGAGTTCTGCATCTCCATCTCTTGCCGCGTGTTCTCTTGGTAGTCGCCCAGCGACTGCAACCCTCGCTGCTCGCCCTCTCGCCGGTTGCCCGTCGCCAGCCCATACCCATACCTACCAAGTTCCCACGCCGTCAGCGCGATACCGATCGGCAATGCGACGCGGCCCGCCACCTTTGCAAGTCCCGCCAGTTTGCCACCCTTTCCCGCAACTTGTGCAGCAGTGCCCGCAGCATCAGCAACCCCAGCCGCCGTTCTCGCACCAGCCGCCGCTCGTGTACTCGCAACCGACCTCGCACCCGAGTAGCCAGCCGCAGCCTCCTCAGCAGCGTCCGCTGCCTTCGCCCACTGACCCACTGCCTCTTGCGCCTTAGCCGCTGGACGAGAACGGAATGCCGGAGTCTTGGAGAACCGTTCAGCGTTCGCCGCCTTCGCCGCAGCCCGCCGCGCAGCCCTCTCGTTCAACGCAGCCTCCGGCGACACCGCCACTTCCGGCACACCCGGATTCGGGCGAGGCGTACGGCTACTCCGAGCCGCTGCTCCAGACGAGCTACGCTGCTGAAACGGCATCTGACCCGGATTGGTAGGCGCACCCCTCGGCCCTTCAGCCGGAGTAGGAAGCCCCGATCCGGACCTCATCTGCACAATCTCCTCCAGAGCGTAAGGGCGACTTGCACTCACTGCACGGGGACCGAGCGGAGTTTGAGTGCCCGTCAGCGTGGCGGGCGGGTTGTCGGACACTACCGCAGGCGTAGTCGGGGCCGTCTTGGGCTTACGAGTTCGCTGCACCGCTGCCTTCGGAGCCGTCTCGGGCTTCGCAGCAGGAGTCGCCGAAGCGGGAACCGTCGGCTTCGTTCGGGCTTTCACTGCCGCAGACTTCGGCTTCGCTGGAGCTTTCGGGGCGGGCGTGTCAGTCGGAACAACGGCAGGCTTGGCCACCTCTGCAATTGAAGCAGGAGCCGCCACCTTCTTAGGCTTGGCTACCTTCGCAGCAGCCGGAGCAGTCGCCGGAGCGACTTTGGTCGCGGCAGGGGTCGAAGTTCCAGCGAACTTCTTGATAACGGGATCGGGGTCGTTAGCCACCATCTCAAGTAACTTCTGCTCGTCATCACCAGTCTGACCGAATTGCTTGGTGAGCTTATCTAGAAGGGCACGTCCCTCGTTGCTCGCCTGAGCCTCGCTGATCTTCTTGACCTTGGCAAGTCGCTCAGCCAGCTTTACACGAGCACGCATCTTCAACGCATGGAGATTGTTGAGATCGGCCATTGGTTACTTCTCCTTCCGATTGCCGCGATCGCCCATCGCACGTCCGAGATTCTTCTCGTTCTGGTCGAGCACTTCGCTCAGGCTCTTGCGGCTCCGCTCATCGAGGTTGGCCAGCCGATCGATCTCGCTCTTCTTCACGCGGTCGATGTCCTCGCCCGTCGTCTTGATTTCGAGTTCAGCTTGGAGCAGCTTGCCCGCTGCTTTGTTGATCTTCGTGGTGTTAGCGATAACTGCCTGCAAGAAGGAAGCACCACCCGGCATACCCCTAAACTGCTGAAGCTGGGCGATGATGGGGCCATCGTTGTCTGGGTTGCCGTCAGTGAGCCCCGCCGCAAACGTCGCCGTCAACATACCGGGCTCAATGACACTCTTGCCATTGAACAACGAGCCGCTGGCCGACCGAAGCCGACCTGCACGCTCGTTCAAGTTCTTGACGTTGTTGTTCAGAAACTCGTCCGCGAACTGATCGGGTGTACCCGTAATTTGCAGTGCGTCAGTCATCGTATCCCAGAGACCCTTGTTCAGTTCCCTGACCTGTTGCTGGATTTGCATGTCGGTCTTGGACCCGTCGCTAAAGGACATCGCGCCGGCGGTCGCACGCAGCAACTCACGAGCCTGATACGCATCAACCCGGCCCGTCTTCAGCAGCTTGCTAAGGGCTTCGCTAGCATTCTTCTGGGCCGTCTTGTCGTCCGGCATGTCAGCCGCCTGAAGAGCCGTGAAGATGTAGTCGCGGACCTGCTCCTGCACGCCCTCCAATCCCTGCGTGTTACCAATCGAGCTGGCCACCGCATCCGCCACCCTCGACGTAACCAGCCGGTTGCCCATCTCTTGATCCATACGAGAACGAGATGCCTCCTGCTCAGGAGTCTCTCGCATACCCGGAAGCATCTTCTTCTTGCGGGCTTCGTAGGCGGCGAGCAAGACAGCGTTTTGAACAGGCTTGATGAGGCTGTCAGCCATCGCGGCAGTAGCAGTCGAACGACCGGCTTCCATATTGGCTGCCGCACCCATCAACTCGGCAGATCCCTCCCCCTTCATGCGATCGTTGGACTCAAAGCGAAGTTTGGCGGCTGCCATCCGTGCTTCGGCCAGCTCGATCTCACGCTGCGTGGCGGCTTGGATAGCCTCACGCTCAGCCTGCGTAGTAGCGAGGGCCATTGCCTCACGCGACTTGGCGTTGATCTGCTCGATCTCAAACTGACGCATGGTGTAGAACTGCTCGTCGGCCTGCTTGAGCTGCTGCTCCTGCATCCGTCGATCCAGCTCATTCTGTCCCGCTTGGAACTGCTGTCCCTGCTGCACCTGCTGCATCTGGAACTGGCGGTTCTTCTCAGCCTCGGCCACGCCAGTCGCCTGCTCCGACTGCCGCTGCGTCATCTCCTGCTGAAACTGATCCTTCATCGCATCCATCTTGGTCCGCTCCAGCGCAAGCTGGGCCTTCGCCAGATCGTTCTGGGCTCGCATCTGGGCGTAGTCGCTCAAGTTGCGCAGAGAGAAGCTGCCCGTCTCAGAGAACAGGCCGGGGCTGCTGACTTGGCTGGGCATCTGGCTCATCGACTGCTCCTCACGCTAAACGCCGAACGATCTCCCCAACCCGCGTCTCGCACGTTCATCGAGGCGAGCAGCCCCTCAGCATACGAGAAGATGGACTCGGGATTCTGCTGGATGATATCCGCCATCCGGTCCCGCCCTGACAACCGCATCTGAATAGCATTGGCCTGCGCCGCGTTGAGCACGTTGCCCCATGCCTGCCTTGACTGAAGCGCGAGCTGGCCCCAGTTCTGCTGCACCTGCGCTCCTGACTGGGCCATGTTGCCCGCCTGAAGCATCGTCTGCGACAACTGGTTGGTCAGCCCGGCGACATTCTGCCTGAACGTCGATCGGATCTGATTGAGCCCCTGATTCAACTCAGCACCAAACCCTCGAAGCCGCTCTCGCTTGACGCTCTCAAACTGCTCGTCGTTGACGGCGAGCGGCCCAAACTCACTCTGGAGTTTGGTCATCTCATCCTGAAACCGGCGGCTCATGGACGTAGCGAAGTTGCTCTCGTCTTCCAACGTGTTAGCCTGAAACTCATCACGGGCTCGGCGACTCTCGGCCACCGCTTCATCAGCGAACCGATTGGAACGGCCCAACATGCTGTTGGGATTCGAGGGGTCCATGTTCGCCGTGAACTGATCGGCCAACATCCCAAGCGGCTGAGCCGTCCGCTCCGCCGTCCCCATTACCGCCGCCGCACCGGCATCCGACTCTTGCACGATGCCCTGCCCAGCCTGCATCATGCGATCTCGCTGCCTGTCTGCCGCGGCCTGCTTCTGCCCGATCTCCCCAAACAGCGTGTTCGTAAACTGACCCAAAGCGTTGGGCTGCCCGTCAGCCAGCGTCTGCGTCGAGTCCCAGTTGAGCACCCGACCGAACCCGTCCGTGTTGGTCGTGCCCGCCAAAAAGCCCGGGTTGCTGCGGATGTAGGTCCGCTCGTTACCACCCGTCACCCTCGGCTGGCTGGGCGGCTGAAAGGCGGGCGTGTTGCGATTGGGACTCGCCAAGTTCGCAAACCAGTTATTGTTGAATGCAGTCATGGCGGCTCCCTACATGCGGTCACACCGCGCTGCGATCGTCGGCAACCATCTCGCCTTCGACTCGAACGCCCAGCAGAGTATAGTCCGTCTTCGGACAGTACACCTCAAAGCCCGGCACCAGATTGCTGCCCTGCACGCCCTGCCTCGCCCTCACCGACGTAGCCTGCGTCTGAATGGGAACCGCAGTGTACCCCGCGTCAGCCTCCGCAATTCCCGGTGCATAGCTGCCCGACCGCAAGATGGGCTGGCCCGTCGCATCAGGAACCTCCTGATCCCCGCGATAAACCACGCCCATGTAGGTAGCGTACGGCTCTCCGATCGACGGGCCAAACAGCGTGTCGAACCCGACTTTGATGCCGCTCACCCGCTTCTGCGACACGAAGTTGGCTTGCCCCTCCATTCCGTTGTCCATCTGCTCGCTGAGCGGCGGGCCATTCCACACCACCTTCACCGGACTGATGCCGACCCACGCCCCCTCACTCAGGGTAAGCCCTGCCGCCGTATCCACTTCAAGCGCACCAAGCCCACTCGTAGCTCCAGTGATGCGAGCACGCTTGCCTACGTTGGCAGGATTGGTCGGATCGCTCAACACATAGAGATAGCAGTCGGCGTAACGTGGGTTGGAGAAATCCCAACCAGTCGGTGGGTTGCCCGACTGCCCCATCACCGTAACCACAGTGTCGCCAGCGGACAAGTCTTCGTCGGCCTGCCACACGAGCCGTGAGTAGTCAGGCGGGTGCATGAGAACCGACGCCGTGTATTTCGTCGTGCCTTCCGTGTAGCGGGACCGCTGCGAGTCCACCAGATAGATGTTGCCTGAAGCAGTCACAAAAAACAAGCGACGGGTCAGCGAGCCCGTAGGAGATGCCTCAGTCCAGTCAACCGGAAACGCCCCCTGCTCGATGAACTTGAAGACCGAGGTGTCCTCAAGTTCGGTGATTTTGCCAACTGTCCACAACAGCAGCGTGTGCCCCGTCTTGTAGTCAGGGTTGTGGACAACGACCACGCCCAGCGTCGGATCGAAGCCGCAGACCACGTTGGCTCGGGTGTTTCGCCACTTCACATAGATGGGATCGTCCACACCACGCACGTCATCGAGCTGCCCGGTCGAGTCGATAAACTTCAGCCCCTTGTCGCTGACGAAGTACGCGGAGTTAGCAAAGACTGCAACCGCATTGGGGTTGATGATGCCGATGCCCTCGTGCATCTCCTGCACCTTGATGAACGTCGATTCCTTCCGCACCATGAACAGCCGGTCACGTCCGAACCCCACCGCATTCGGCCCCACCTGCACAATCCGCAGTACCTCAGCACTCGGAATCGACGGCGTGTAGCTCGCCCGCGAGCTGAACAACTCGGGGCCTTGTCGCACGAGCGACGACCACCGCAACTCGCCCAAATTGCTGTCAAACGACGTGGTGCCCTGCCTCAACGCACCGACCAACATCGACCCCTCATAAAAGCACGCACATCCGCCTCGCGGCATCTCCGCCTGAAAATCGGGCGAATCGGCGTACACGTCCCCCTTGACGACAAGCTGCTTGTCATCCAGCTCGTACCAGTAGATTGCACGATCAAGCCCGCCCTCATTCACACGGCCCGAGCCTGACCCGTACGTCGTACCTGAGCCCGAGCCGAAGCCCGAGATGCCCGACGACGTGGGCCAGTCATACGCCCGGTACGCTGACAGCGTGATGATCCGATCGAGCAGCAGCAGAGCAGCAGCAGTCGTACCACCCGCGCTCTCCGTGCGAACCGACCGATAGACGTAGGCCGTGTCCCACTTGGCCGTGTCATACGCGATCTCGATGGCAGCGAACCGCGACTCTTGAGCAGCCCCTGTCACGCTCGTAATCGCATTCACGCCGCCCGACCCCGGAGCACCCGAGCCGACCACCGTGCCCGTCGTCTGATAGCGACCGAACGCCGTCGAATCCGCGACCGCCACCTTCGACAACTGACCCCACCGCCCACTCCTCGAATCGTAGAGCTGGTACGCAAAGGTGTAGTTGCCCGGCGACAGCGACCGCACCGTTACCACGCTCGCCGCCTGATTCTGTCCCAGCCCCAGCGGGCTCACAAACGAATCGGGCCGTTGATTCGTCAGGACGATCTGCCCACCCTCACCCGTCAACGTACCCAGCGTCACCGTCTGATCCGGGCTGTTCAGTGTGGGGTTAGCCCCCGGACCCGTGTCGTACACCACGACCGGCGTAGTTCCATTGAAGTAGAAAAGGAACGGCTCCTCACCCTGCACGAACACGTAGACGAGCCGCCCGTAGACCGCCACGTCCATCTGAGCAGTCGCACTCACTCCCGCCTTCAGCTCGACGGCACCAACCGCGACCGTAGGCACAAGCCGCTTGAAGTAGATCGACGTGCCCTTGCGATAGACAAAGCCACCCGTCAGATCCTGAGCGCCCGTGCGAATTGTGACCGATCGCACAAACGTCAGCGTCCCGCTGCCCGAATCCAATGCCGCAAAATACTTGAAGCCGTGGAAAGGTCGCATCTCGATCGGATCGACACCCACCAACCTCGACGCGAAGCCGGGCTTGCACCCCGTCCTGCTCGACGACAGATCAGCGTTCGCATCCGTCAGCGAGTAGTCCCAAGCCCTGTTGCCCAGCGTGCGAGTCCTCACGGCAGATACTCCATGCGTGGAAACTCAGCGGGATCAGTCTTCTGCCGCTCGTACCACTTCCCATCATAGCGATGGTTGCCGTACGAGCACTCAGGCCACTTGACCACCTTGTCCGGGTTCTGCATGTAGCAAAGCGGGTTGAACACCCGATGAGGCCAGATCACCGGCTGATACTTCAGCAGTTGCCTGCTCAAGTAGATCGGCCCCGCCAGCCCCAGCACATCCTTCTGAACTCGACCCCCCTGCTTCATCTGATTGAAGTGCCCCTCCAATTCACGCAGGCACGTCCACATGGCCGGATGGTTAGCCTTCGCTGCAAAGCAGTAGTTGCCGGGACTCTCACCCCACTCGTTGGCGTACGCCAGCTCCACGCCATCCAGCAGCGGTCCCAACGGCTTGAACAGCTCAACATCCGTGTCTATGTACACACCCCCGTACCGACAAATCATCTCCATCCTCACGATGTCCGACTGCACCACATAGACGGTGTTGCCCTTGAACAAGGTGGGGATCTCGTTGAACATCTGCTGGTTGAACAGCTCGGGCACCAGCGACGCCCCCAGATCAGAATAGCGACTGGCGTTGGTCTTCGAGTTGACCCACAAGACGCACTGCCAATCCTCGCTGTTGCGACGGACAGCCCGCTGGGCCGCTCCAATCCACACCAGATCCCTCTCAGGAATCTCGTTGGGACCAAGCCACACATGATGCAGCATCTTCTGGATCACTTGCTGTTCCCCCCACTCAAGGTGTTGGTGACGGCAGCGAGTGCTCGCTTGGGGGCGGACAGGCAGCCGCAGCCGGTCGCACGCTTGGACCACGGCCAGCCCACTCGTTTCACCTCAGCCCACGTCGCCTTCACGCCCCGCACTCCCGCCCGAGCGAGGAGCCACGGGTAGGGCACGCCGTCCCACGTGAGGCCCAGCCACTTGTGCTTGACCGGACCCTTCCGCTGAGGCAGCGGCTTCTTGCTCGCCTCCTCCTTCTCCTGCTCGCTCATCGCCTGCCCCACCAGATCCCTGAGTCCCTTGTGGTTGATGAGCGGCCACCTCGGCACCATCTGGCTCACGGTGAGCTGCACCATCCGCGTCCTCGTGGCCAACGCCTCGGGTGAGCCCGGCCCCAACTCATGGCACTTGGCACACACCTCCTCCATCAGCCCCAGCGAAAACCCCAACTGCACATCGAGCAGTCCGCACGACTGCGGCCTCCTCATCGGACACTTCCCCATCATCTCACTCATGGCTGCTCCTCACGGACAGAACTTAGAAACATTGGGCACAGCTTCACAGACTTCAGGATCTCCAACGCAGGTGGTCCAAGGACCACATAGTCCGAGGCCGGACACTCCGTTCGGGTAGGCCAGTTCGATGAACTCCCGGTACGTCTCACACACGTCCAATGCGACAGGAGTACCGATCACCTGATGCTGCACATACTGAATCGGAGTCCCAGCACCGTACGCAGACGAAAACCCGCTGATTCCCAGTCCTTCATAGCAACAGAACGAAATCCTGATAGGGAACAACTGACGAGTCTCATAGCAAGCATCGCCATCCCAACTGTAGTAGTTGCAGGTTCCATACCAAATAGAGCAACCACAGAGAGGATACATGTTTCCTTGAGAATCAACTTGAACAGTTGCGCAAGCGGATGGCCCTGTCACGGGCGGGCTCACTCCCATCGGCTCGCCAAAGTAGTCAGAGCAAGGCACGTCAAGACAGTCGGGGTCGCAGATGGAGCCGAAGGGGCCGAGCGGGTCGCAGAAAGCGACGGAGGAGCCGGAGCCGCTGCCGCCTGAGCCGCCGGAGCCGGAGCCACCGGAGCCGCCGCTGGGAGGCGGGGGGCTGGTTGGTTCGCCGGGAGGCACCGGAATGAGCGGGGGAATGGGTGGTTCGGGATTGTTCTGCTGGATGGGGTTGAAGATGCGACCCGGCACGAGAGCGTTCTGACCGGGGGTGGCAAACACCTGCGAGAGGACTTCGGAGAGGGAGGAGTTGCGGTTGGCGAACTCGCGGTCGAAGTTGATGCGAACGCCCGGACGCACAGTCTCCTGCTGGAAGCCTTGGCGGAGGTTGGACATGGTGGACGGACCCATGCCCGCCACAAAGTCTTGCAGCCAGCTCGGGAGCGTTCGATAGCCGAAATTGGAAGAGTCGAAGGGCATGATTCAGAGCCGCCAAGCAACGCCAGTTGCCATCCGCACATCCGGGTTGTCCACGGTATTCCGATCGAAGCGAGGCGGGGTTCGCCCCTGTGCCCCCTGCGCCCGGTCACGCAGCGTCTTGACCGCATCCGCATAGCTGCGACGGATCAGTTCGAGCTGGCCTTCGGGCATCCGCGCCCGCGTCCCCATCCCGATCGCAGCCCGATAGGCGACCGCCTGCAAGAAGGCTTGCGAGATGGGCGGAGCCACCTCGTAAGCGTACTTCGTCACACCATTGAAGGTGCCCGAAAGGGCATCACCCAGAGTGATAGTGGAGGCGGCTGCATCGTGAACAACGATCAGCCGCTCTTGAATGAGGCCGGATGTTGGGATCATCCTGAACATCTGGCCGACCAGCGAGTTGGGCCGTCGATCGACGTAGCCCAGTTGGGGCGTGCCCATCGTCACCGTCTTGCCGTCAGCCGCCACCGTACAACCATGAGAGTGGTGGGCGTAGTGCGGCACAAAATCGCCGCTCGGCACAAACCTCAACACAAACGTCTTCGCATCTGTAAGCGGTGGATCAAAGACGAGCGTGTTCGCCGACAGCCGCCAACCCGGCCCGCTCGGTGCCGTGAGCGAGCGGGGCATCCAGTCGATGTACTCGTTGCCGCTGGTATCCAGCTCGACCAGCCGCAAGACGGTGGCAATGATGGGCGGCAGCACAAAGCTCGCTTGACCTGCGGTGGTCGTGAACTGGAGACTGCCCACGTAGTTGAGGGTGCTGATGCCCGTGCAACGTGACACCACCTCCTCCTGAGCAGGCAAGATGAAGTGTCGGATCACGTAGTCATCGGTCAGCTCGCCCTCGCTGGTGGAGCGATTGATGATGGACCACGCCCGCTCAAGCACCGTCTCAAGATACGACAGACTGGGACTCATGTTCAATCACTCCACGTCTTTGGTCACAGAGACCTTGCCCTTGCTGTGCCAATTCTCGTTGATCTGCCGCACTTGATCGCTACCCAGCATGTTGGGGTCCATGTAGACACCCGGCTGCTGCTCGACCGCTCTCGCGGCCTCGTACATGTTGCGTTGCTTGAGCGATCGCACTTGCTGCTTCCTGAACTCCTCCGACCGCACCAGCGAGTCCAGCTCTTCCTTCTCCTGCGACTGCAACTTCCGCTCAAGCTGCTCATGAGCACTCGGTCCCCGCATCCGCTCGATCCAGGCCCTGAAGTTGAAGTCTGACCCCTCCTGAAACGGATGGCAATCGAAACTGGTCAACTCGCGGAAGAGGCCCGGCCCAAACTCCCCACCCGAATGGTCTATGCCCTGACCCCTCAGATGAGGCGGCAGGAACACCCACACCCCGATCGAGAACCGCTTAGCCTTGCGGTGGTACATCAGGAACAACCGGCCCTTTGTGTTGACCGCCCTGTCGAGCGACTCCATCGAAGGGCTCGTGGGCAGCACCTGATGCCAGTCTGCCCTATACCGAGTGCATGACGACGACTCATAAAGCTGATCGACAATCGCAGACATGACGGCCTCCGGGGAGTGAAAAACAAGGGGCCAGCCATCATAGGCCAGCCCCTCGTCGTGTGCTTCACTTGTCCAACTCTCACCCGACTTAGCCGCCGACCGGCTCAAGGCGGTACTCGTCCACACCCTCAAGCCGCATACCGACCGGCTGCGCATCCGGCACAAACTGCGTGCGGAGGATGGCGGGGTGCTCCCACGCATCAGTGATGAGGTTGTCACCACCGTTCACACCCTGCGTCACGTTGATCCGATCGCTGCCCGTGCCAGTCAGGAGCGGAGCAACCAGCTCAAACCCAGCCGACGGCTCCGCACCCGGTGCGATCTGGCTGTTCATCAGGGCAGGCGGCACGTACCGCACAAAGTTACCCTGAATGCGATGGCCGTACACAGTGTTGTTCTCGACCCAGTAGCTGGTCACGCCACGGTAGGTCTTGCCCTCGTGCTCGAACGTGAAGCCCGGACGAACGCCCTCGCTGTTGAGGTTCTGCGTCTGACCCGTACGCTCACGAGTGAACGAGTTGATCTGCTGGTTCGCATAGCTGCGCCACACGCCACGGCTCGCAATAAACGTGTCGAGCATCCAGCCGTGCTGATCGTGCGCCTCATTGAACTTGTCGAGATATCCCGTCAGCTTCGCCTCAGTCAGCACGCCCACGTTCGTATACCGGAGCGACTTGAACTGCGGGTAGTTGTTGACGTTGATGATGCCGCCGAATGGCCCACCATCATTCACCGCCTCAGCACCCAGCAACTGATCCCGGTTCGGAACCACGCTAGCCGGATTGACAGCACCGAACTTCATGAAGCTGTTGATACCCGCGATGCCCATGAACGGCAACCCGGAGTTCGTGCCAGTCGCATTCGCGTTCATCGTGTTGGCCAGCACAACCGCATCACCGTTGGCGATGTTGGCCAGTGCAGCCTGCGAACCCATGAGCCGGAACGTGCCCGTCACATAGTCCACCGAACTGACGATGATGTTGAGGCGGGTCAGCGGCGTCTGATTCCCCAGCGCAGCCTGCGAGTCGTTTCGACGAGCGAGAGGCCCCGGCGTTGCAGGGGCGTACACGTCAACCTGCATACCCGGAGCAAGGCGGCGAACCGTCTTGTTGTCCGTCTCCATCGTGCGGACCCACGTAGTCGTCGCACCAATCTGGGTGTTGGTGCCGACGCTGGCCACGTTGCACAGCCGGTAGTTGTCGTTCTGGCTGGCAATCAGGTAGAAGGCTAGCGTGCGGCTGATGTTGCGAGCCCAGCCCGTCAACTTGGGAGCGATGATCTGACCGACGAACGCGGGGTTCTGCTCAGCCAGCACCTCAGCCATGTTGAAGCGGATGTTGCCCGTCATACCACGCATCGGAATCGCCAGCCCGTACGTGGTGTTCTCAGCCTGACCAACCGCCGAGGGGAACGTGTACTGGCCCCGGCCACGAGCCCGGATATTGCTGCCCGTATCCACCAGACCCGTCTGATCGGTGTCACCAATCAGACCAAACTGGTTGCGTGCCTGCGCACCCTCGATCACGCCGCTCAGGCCACCCTGATACAGCTTGCGGATCACAAGGTCACGGCCAAAGCCGCTGATGTCACCCGTCGGCATCCCGTTCAGGATGTCGCCGAAGATCGGCTCCTGAGCAGGCAGAAAGGTGTCGATGGCCGTGTTGATGATCTCTTGGAACTGAACCCGACGATCAATCAGCGGGTTGCCAGCACCAGTGTTCGGAAAAGAGGACATGGTTGTTCTCCATCAAGGTGTCGAAGTTCGAGAAGGGAGTTACTACTCCCCTAGTGTAGGCAAGTCAAAGAACCCGTGCGTTCTCACGCTCAATCATATTCCGAGCCGTCTGCTTCGACAGCACGTCAGCCGCCCACTGATTGAGCTGAGTGGAAACCGTGCCCATGTTGTCGCGGCCCGGGACAAACTTCTCCGGCGGCTTGACCGTCGGCTTGTTGAGCACGCTTTCCCAAACCCCGCTGGCCGGGCTCGCACCCAACGACTTCAACGCGGACAACAGCGGCTTGATCGTGTCCAATTGCTTGGCCGAAGCGTCCTTCACAGCCTTGGCCACCGCAGCCTCAGTCACCACGCCATCCCGGTTCTTGACCTCAAGGAGCGTCTGAATCGCTTCCTTGCGGATCGACTCCTTCACCCCATCAAGGACCTTGCCTGCGTCCTGTCCGGCTTTGGCCTTCTTGAGCAGCCCCTCGATCTGACCCAAACCATCCTGCGCCTTGATCGACTGCTCCAGCACACTGTTGAACGTGCTTTCAATCCGCTCAGTTGAGCGAACCATCGCCAGCCGCTTCAACTCAGCCTGCTCAGCCTTCAACGCCGCAATCTGCTGCATCAGATCAGTAACCGTCACATTCGCATCACCGCTCGATGCCGACGTACCCCCGGCGTTCGACTCAACGCCCACTCTGCTCTGGTCATCGGCCTCAGCCTGAAAGATGGACGACAGCCTCGCCTCGATCTCAGCCGTGCTCAACCCGGCCATCTTCAACGCACGAGTCGCCGCGTCCCGCTGCTGGTTCTCCGGCAGCGACCCATCGAGCAACTGCTGAGCCGTCTGCACCGCCTCATCTCGTGCCGCAAGCGCAGCCTGAATGTCCTGAATGGACATCGCCTTTCCACCAATCTCGATGGTAGTAGGCTGGCTCGGAGCCGCAGGCTGAGCGGGCGGAGTCGAAGGAGTACCACCAGCACCAGCACCAGCACCATCCGCGTCAGGAAACAGCTTGATCTTCAGATTCATGGTTCACTTTCAGGCTACTTGCGTAGCTCACATGGGGGGAAGGGACGGTCACATCTGCATCGGCGGAGCACCCACGGCCCCGCCAGCCGATTGTAGCGGATTCATCGGACCCTGATTGAGCGTCGCCATGTCCACCGGGCTAGGCACCGCTTCAGGCAGCGTTCGACCCGAGAACTGAATCAGCGCATCTCGATAATCACCCAGCGCGTTCTGCACATCGGGTGACGCAAACTGCACGACGGGACTCGGCAAGAAGTCACTGAGCAACGCCAATTCCACATCGGGCCGCGTGTTGTACTGCGTCAGCACCACCTCGCCCGGCGACTTGCCATCGTTGAAAATGGTCAGGATGCGGATCACCGCTGTCTCCTGTGCCGCCTTTTCACCGTCGATGTCCGCAGCCAAGTCGATGCCCTGCTTGATGCAGTACCGCTTGAACGACTCAGGCGTGTTCACCCCGAGCTTCAATAGCTCAACCGCCTCCATCTTGGCCACCAGCGGATTCTGGGGAGAACCCTCAGTCAGGTCCACCGTCAACAGATTGACGTTGGGCAGCGGGTTGTCATTGAACTGCACCTGCATGGTGTCCGTGTCAATGCTCACACCCGCCAGATCAAGCGTCAACCTCGACACCGGGATCGGTCGCGGACTAGTCAACAACATGCTCGCAGCATCAATAAGCATCGAGCGATACACGACCGCACAAGCCGCCGTCAGATTGGTCGTGCCCGTCACAGTGCCCGACTTCAACTTGTCGTCCAGCATCCGCAACCCAGCTGCACTCTCCACTCGACCCTTCTCTCTGGCCAAGTCAGGATACGGATCGACCGTCTGCATGAGCCCCTGAATAAACGCCGCACCTCGACCTGCCGCGTCTCCCGTGTTGAACGGCGTGATGGGGAACGGTCTGAAGTTCGACTCGTAAAGGGAGGGATCGGGCGAATGGAACAACGCCTTGAGCCCCGGACCCACCTGCTTGAGCGTGGCATTCGCGTCCATCGTCTGCGGCAACACCACGCACCCAAACGAGTCCATGTCGCTGATGTTCTGCAACATCAGCTTGACCATCTTCTCCAGCGACCTCGCGTAGTGAAACACGATGTCAAACGCACCGATACCGTAGAACGACCCGTTCTCGATGAACCGTGCGATGCCGATGCTGGGATAGAGCGGCACGCCCTCTGCCTTCTGATGCAGCAGAATGGATCGCCCACTGCTGACTACAAAGTCATGGACCAACCCGCCGTGCCCGATGTTCCACAACTGCCGCGTAAGAATCACATCCTCAAACATCTCATCTCGCGCCTTGCCCGACCCCCCACTCAAGGTGCTTCCGCTTGAGCGGCTGGGCGAGTGCGGATAGGAGTTGGCTTCGTGGTGATCGGGTGCGAGCGTGTCGCCGATTCGCCTTCTGTACTTCTTGCAGCCCTGAAGCTCCTTCTCCGTCAGCTTTCGGTCGAGCTTCTCTTCGAGCATCTTCAGGGGAAACGCTTGGATGCGGATGAACGACTGCTGCTTGGTGTAGTCGGTCGTGGCGGCAGGGAACGGCAGCAACTCGCGGGGGTGAATCACCTCAAGATGACCCGTGAGCCCCACGACCGGCAAGTCCTTGACGTGACCCTGAATGCCCACACATCCCAGCGAGGCGAGCACGTGCGCGGCCATCACCTTGAACGGCCTGATGGTGTTGTCGTTGATGATGTTGTCCACGATCACCTGTGCGCCGGCTCGTTCACGCATCGACCGCAGCGACGAACCTGTGCGACCCACCCTCGGCCTGAAGTCAAGAGAGGCAAGCAGTCCGGTCACTTGGTCGATCTTGCGGACGACTTCCGGTCCCTGCAACTCCAACCGGCCCTGCTCGTCCAGCTCGTAGGGCCTGATCGTGTTCGACTTGGGATCGAACACGTCGAAGCGGCGGCACCCGTTCAGGTAGTGGTAAACCAGATTCCAGATGAGACGACGGTACGAGAACGCCGTGAGCTGCTGCTGCACATGCTCCTCGATGAGGGCTGCGAGGGCTTCCGGGTTGTCAGGCAACGCAACGTGCATACTCGCTCCCAGCTAATCCGATCACTCTTGATCCGCTCCGCCTTCATCCGCATCCTGCCACAGCATCGGGTTCTGGCTCCGTTGCTCACTATATGCTCGCAGCCAGTCCGCATCTTCCGGCTTCCTCGCTCCTGTCCCTGCACCTTGAGTGGGGGGCTGCCCTCGGTAGTAGGCTTCGGCAAGCAGTCGGAAGAGAGAGAGGGGGATGACGACGTGCGAGGGGTGGATAGTCGGTTGGTTAGACGAGAGCGTCTCCAACGCGGGAGGAGTTGGGCTTGTAGCGTTTGGCGGCGTTTGTGAGAACAGCATCGAATATCTCCGGGGTCACTTGATCGAGTGACGAGATGAGGGGGAGTCCGGTCTTGGGGTGAAGCATACGCCCCTGCTGAACCATCTTGGTGAGGTCGATCGCTTCGGGTGCATCAGCGGGACGAAGAGCACGAACACCCGACTTGATGACGAATGAGGACATCGACACTGCATCGAGTGCGTCGTCGTGTTCCAGCCCGCCGTCGTCTCGCTCAGGGTTGAAGCCGTCGAGCTGCTCAAAGAGCATGGACCAGTTGGGCTGGCTGCGATAGAAGACGGGAAGCTTGATGAGGTTGTGGTTGAAGCGGTGTTGGAGCGTCGAGATCTTGGCGTTTTTGGAGGCGGTGCCCATACCGCTGAGTTTGTGGATGGCAGGCAGCGAGCCGAGGTCGGAAGTGGAGGTGCGGCTGTAGACGTTGACGAGGGAGCGGAGCTGGTTGTAGAGAACCAGCGACTCCTTGATCGCTTCAACGTGGATGGAGCGACAGCCCCACTTCTTGGCCATAGCAAGGATCTCGACGCAGAACTTGTCGAGTGAGGGCTTGCCGCAGTAGAGGTCGAGGACGTACAACTCGTTGAGCGGGGTATGCGCCATCAAGCAGCACACCTTGAAGTCCGAGTTGGCGTTCTCGGTGTAGGCGTGATCGACCGTCATGAAGAGGCGGCTGGTCGCCAACAGGTTGGTCAGCGTCATCGAATGCTCGGTGCCGTCGCGGATGGTGTGGACGCGAGTGAGCGAGCCGCGAGGGTCGGTCTGAAGTTTACCGTCAATGGCCGAGAACCAGTAAGAGAGTGGCGATTGGGTTTCAGTGAGGGAGGGGAAGAAGGCACGGGAGCCGGTACCGGGCCGTGCCATGTACTCGGCCTCGAATGAGGGAGTGCCGATCGTGGCTCGGATGCGCTCAAGTGAGAAGCGGCCACGCAGCTCGGGGTTGGCGAGGATGTCGGCCTCAGAGACGGGCCACATGTCAGGCCATGCCGACACGAGGTTGCCCGCATCATCGTTGTAGGCGGCACGGATGACAAGCCGGTTCCAGTAGTTGAAACGGGAGTCGAGAGCGAGTGGGCCGTTGGGCGATTCGATCGTCTGCATCGCGCGCCAGGCGTAGTGGCGGCGGGAGATGAAGGTGGCAATCCAGCGGATGAATGCGCCGGGGATCTGGATCATGGGCAGGACACGCGAGAAGAGCATGTCCTCGAAGTTGGCACGACGATCGTACATGGAAGTGGAGGAAGTGCCCTCGTACTCAGCGTCGTCGATGTCGATGGAAATGGGACGACGACCACGCATCCGCGACTCGACAGAGCCGGAGCGGACGTTGGAACCGTTGGTCAGGAAGAAGAACGCGTCACCCCAAGGACGCTCGCCGCGTTTGGGTTGGATGCGACCGCCAAACTCAGGCAGCGGAGTGAAGTCGTCGAAAATGCGACGATTCTCGGTACACTGAGCCTTGATGCGAATGCCGTTGTCGATGGCGTTGTCGTTGCTGCTGGTGTAGTAGGTGTTGGACCAGCCGGGGTATGTGAGGCAGTGCATCAAGTTGGTGATGCGAACCTGCGTGGACTTCGAGAAGCCACGCGGGCACACAATGATGGATGCTGCCTCCTGCGAGTAGTGGCGGCGATCGAACGCAGAGGGGCGAAAGGTGGAGCGGCCCCACACACGCAGCAGACTGAAGTGGGCCGGAGCGGACTTTACGAGGCCGTTTTGGTAGAACGACGGATCGAAGTCGTCGGCGGGGTCGGGGTAGAGGTAGTAGCGGTTGAAGAAGTTGACTGAGGCTGCGTAGAGGTCAGACTGGACGGTAGGGTCGGCTGCGTGGACGAGCCACTGACGGCAGGCGTTGACTCGGGCGAGCCGCTGTCCGTCGTCGTCAAGCTCGGGGTAGTCAGCGGGGAGTGGGTAGTAGGGATTGTTGAGCCGTGAGACTTGGACGACTGCGGGCGGCATGACACGGACTCCGACGTGGCAAGAAGGTTGGGATTGACGTGGATGGCGTACGCGGCCATCGCCACCATAACGTGGCACTTGCCAAGGAACGTGCAGGCTTCGTCGATCTGCGACTCACAGACGGCTTCGTTGATGGGGATCTGCCACTCAAGCGGCAATGCCTGAGCGGTCCACAGATCGACGACCTTCATGAAGAGACCGCCCCAGTACACGTCGTTGTGAGAGGAGCGGTTGCACGGATTCATGAGACCAAGGCTCTTGAAACCACGCAACAACCACGTAAAGCAGTCACGCGGTTCGTTCTGAAGAATCACTTTGCGGATGTCGCTGAAGAGCCTCTGCTGATGGGGCAGCCAAGTCGGCGGACCCGAATGAGGCTGGAAGGAGGTTGCGTTCGCATTGAGGGTCGCGTTGCTGATCGACATCAGGAGACTCCAAAATGATGCGGGTAGCGGTGAGAGTGGTGACACGACCGTCTGGGGTGCGTGTGGTTTGGGTGGCCTGCTTGACGGCACCAGCGGCCTCAAGCGACTTAGCGGCGGTGCTCAGGAAGAGGGGGATGGCTCGGAGAGAGACGGCGGGGTCGGGGGAGCGGACGTGGGTGATGAGCGTATTGACGAGTTCCGCTTGGTCGAAGCCGTTTTCGACGCACGACGTTCCGAACCCGTCGGGGTTGAAGAAGGAGGCTGCGACTTCTGCTCCGCTGGAATGGACCACAGCGTTTCGGCGAGGCCGGGGGAGCTGGGGCAATTGTCCTGAAAGTTCGGGTGGCACTGCTGGGCCTCCTCATCCACATCGAAGTAGGTCGTTATCGACTCGGGCTCGTCCTCGAAGAGTATAGCCGCCTGCTTGCGAGCCTGCATCGCTCGCTCGAAGGTTGCCACATCTCGAATCTGCATGGCGTGAAGAGCGAGTGTGGAGGCTGCGGTGTCAAGCGAGGCTTTCAGGTCAGCGGGCGCGGGGAGCTGGTTGAGCTTGCGAAGAGCGTACAGCTCACTGACGAGAAGTCGGGCAGTGTCGCGTAGACGGTCGAAGTGAGATGAAGGGGCAACGTCGGGGAGGGATGCTGGGATGCCGTGACCCCCCGGAGCAACGAGTGATCGAAGTACGAGCTTGAAGGTGTCGAACTCAACGAAGGCGTGTCTTGGGTGAAAGTAGACAAGGGGAACTCCGTAGAGGGTGCAGAGGTGGGCGAGGGCTTCCACAGTGAAGCCCGTCGGTGCGAGCGTGCGGTGCAGATAGCGGAGCGAGTAGAAGCGGAGGCCCGGCCCAAACGACACGTAGTCCGCGACAGGCGAGTCGGTCTGGGTCGTGAAGGCGGAGGGGTCTTTGGCGTTGCGATGGTAGACACCGGGCGGTGCATAATGCACCGAGTCATCCCCCCCACTCAAGGCGTTGGGAGGGGGAGGGTCAGAGGACGGGGGGCGTGAAGACGAGGGGGGCATTGGCTGAGCCGAGCGTGAGGGGGAAATCGGACAGGGGGTTGATGGCGGCGGTACGAGATGATAGGATGGTGGGATCAAGTTGGCGACCACCGCGCACAGGCTTTTGAACTGGCATAACGGATTGAGTTGAAGCTCTCCTTGCGGCGGTCGCAACAGGCACAACTGAAGATGAAGAGCGGCCTCGGCCCACACCTTGAGTGGGGGTCATGAGGATGTCGCGGCTGCTCCGGTTGCTCCCGGTGGCTTTGGCCTTCTGGGCGATGTCTTGGGTGATGGCTGCGAAGTCTTGGGCACGGAAGTTGTGCCGCATGGAGTGCAGGATGGAGAGCTGGGTGGCGGGGGAGAGTTTGGACGAGCCTTCGAGGATTGAGAGGTAGTTGTTGAAGGAGCGGTCGGACAGTGTGCCGATCGTGGGTTTCATGCGGGAACTCCAAAGGGCCAGAGGGTCCAGAGAAGGATAGCACGATGTCCGGGTCAGCACCAGTCAGGGTTGTGGTTGAGAGCGATGCACCAGCGGATCTGGCGAGGCGGGCGATGGCTGTGGTGTGGGGTTGCACGGCGAGCAAGCGGGGGCTGTTGTGGTGGAAGGGTACGTGGCTGATGTGGCGCGAGACGAGTCCGGGTGTGGGAAGGTGGGAGGTGGGGGTGAACGAGACGGAGATGAGGGCTGCGTTGTGGGAGTTTCTGAGTGTGTGCGTGACTGAGGAGCAAGAGGATGAGATGACCACGGTGACGACGCGGGTGAGGGTTGATAAGCGGATGGTGGACGATGTGATGGATGCCGTCAAGGGCTTCAGCTTGTTCAAGGCGGAGACGCTGCCGGTGTGGCTGAGGAAGCCGCAGGGTGTGGAAGAGTGGGAGTGTGTAGGGTTTGAGGATGTGGTGGTCAATGCGAGGACGGGGGAGACGTGGGAGCGGACTCAGGATTGGGTGGATGTCGGTGTGCTGCCGGTGGCGTGGGCCAGTGGACGAGCGGAATGCCCCCTGATGGATCGGACGGTGAGTGAGTGGGGTGAGGGGCAGGAGAGGTGGGTGGAGATGTGGTGGAGGCTGATGGGACTGGCAGTGGGGAATGAGCGGAGGTTAGGGGTTATTGGGGTGCTGGAGGGTCTGACGAGAGGAGGGAAGGGGGTGACGAGCAGGTTGGTGAAGAAGCTGAAGGGAGCGGGGGCGTTTATGACGGACGTGAAGAGTCTGACGAGCGAGTATGGGTTGTGGGGTGCGCAGGTGGCGGGAGTGATCGTGGTTGAGGAGGTGAGCAAGCTCGGGAAGAGTCAAGCAGAGACGGCAGGTAGCGTGGTGAAGAAGGTGGTGGGACGGGACGTGCTGACGCTCAATGGGAAGTGGCAGTTGCCGGTGCGGACGCAGATCAATGCGACTGTGCTGATGGTCGGCAACACGATCCCTAACTTGCCGGACCATGCGAGGGCCATCAGCAGCAAGCTGAGGGTGCTGCCGTTCAACAGGAGTTGGGCGGGCAAAGAAGATCCGGGGCTGGAAGAGAAGCTGGAGGCGGAGCTGGCGGGGGTGGCGAGGAAGGCGGTGGAGGCGTTGGGGCGGGTGCTGAGGGAGCCGGACAGTGCGAAGAAGTTTGACGTGGAGCTGGGACGCGAGGAGGTAGAGGATTTCCAGAGGGAGGTGAATGAGGCGGATGACTTCCTGTGCCAGTGGTTTGTGAAGGTGGGGAGCGGGATGGTGGCCGCTGCGACGATGTGGGAGGTGTTCAGGAGGGAGAGGGGGCCTGTCATGAGCGAGAACAGGTTCCACAAGGGGTTCATGAAGACAACCAGTTGGGCACTGGGTAGGAGGAAGGTGAACGGGCGGATGTTCTATGTGGGGCTGGCGATGAAGGCGGATGGGCAGGAGTGAGGTGGATTGGTGGATAGGGAGACCCCCCACTCAAGGTTTGTTGGTGGCTTGTCTTGTGACAGGCAACCAGCACCTTGAGTGGGGGTTTTTCGTTGAGGGCGTTAGGGTGCGGGAGAGGGTGGGGAGGGACGGGGAGGTGGAAGGCGGGCCACAACTTCCTTATATATATTTTTCAGGTGTCAAAAAAACGAGTTGTAGTTGGGGAGGGAGTCCCTCCCCAAAGAGAACGTGTGGCGATTTGTGACGATTGTGGGGGTGTGAGGGGGGTAACTGAGGCGAACGTGGCGGGGAGGGAGTGCGGAAGGAGCGAAAATCTGCCTCCCTAAATGGGCTTCCCTCCCCAAGCCAGGGAGGCACGAAAAGGGAGGAATGGGGAGGCAGGGGTACTAACGGAAGGAGAACGAGTCGTTAGGGTAGGAATTTTGAGAGGGGTGGGGTGTTTCCGCTCGCCGCAAGGCCGCGAGCCGGGGGGTGTGCCACCCGCCCGGGCCGCCTGCTTGCCCCCACTGTAACCTAGATGGGCTAGGGGTAAGACGCATGCAAGTTATACCCTCGCAAACTTGACCCGATCGGACAGAATGCCTATTGTTCTTGGCTTGCCGATCCCCAGCCTACGTTGGCGCGGGGTCCGCTGGCCGCGACCGCCCCCGCGTGAACGGGGCGCACCGGGTCCGACGGACCCAAGGAAGTTCCCATGAATGCAATCGTCGCCCCCGCCCCCGCCCCCGTGTCTAGCGCGGCCGCGCCCCCTAAGGCTAAGAGGGAGAGCGCGAAGGAACTTTGCAATCGCTACCTTGCGCAATACTTTGCGCTGGTGGATGCCACATCGTCTCGCGCGATCAAGCGCGCGGCCGGCATCCCAGAAACGACAAAACTCGCCGATCTTACCGACGAACAAGCCGCGCTCTACGCTGAAACTCGCGCGGCCGTTCAATCGGAAGAATGGTGCGCCGCGTTGAACGGTTGGGCGGCAAAACTCCGCGCGGAGCGAGTAGCGGGTGGCGTGCGTCTGACCGATTGCCATGCACCGCTGGTGAAGAGACTCATCGACGCGGGCGAGTACACCCCGACCGGACGGCCCGTCACTGTGTTGGAATGGATCACCGCGCGTGTGATCGTAAAAACCACCAGCGCGGCGCGCGTCCGTGCGTCGATGACCCCCCGCAAGCGTAAGTAAACTAATCGGTTCCCCTACCCGATCCGATCCCTAGCGGGATTGTATCGGATTCCGCCCCTAGGCGCGAAAGCCCCTAGACGTGGACCCGCACCGGGCATACGGTACGTGCGGGTGACTCGGCTATAGGTGCGCGCTGTGAGCCCTGCGCGTACTGAAGTGGGTACTGGCCCAGTAGGTTCCCCCGTCGGGAATAATGCCTACACCAGACTAGATGCGAACGCCGCATAGGGCACCCCCCTACTGACCACGTTCGCAGCGTCCCCCGCCCCGCATTGTCCGACTCCATCGGGCCACGCGGTGTAGGGTGCCGGTATCATGCCTCTCCAAGGGCACGGGCCTAATCCCCCGTAGACACCGGATCACACGCCGCATTCGCATCTATCCCCGTTGTCGATAACGGGACGTCGCTCTACTGTGGCCCGCCTAGCAAGCGCACCATCCACCGCACCGACCAATCGACCGCCGCCCACCCGTTACATGGGCACCCCCCACAAGTTCCGATACGCTCAGGTTCGGTACATGCACCTACTGGCATCACCCGTAGGTCGGTGTTTGCTCACCTGCCAACGCATGTAGCACGTTCAGCCCGCATTCGTTAGTGGGGTAACGCCAACTCAATCCGCACCCTCTCTTCACCGGGAGGGTGCGGCTTCCCTGTGTCCCCTCCCCCATCCCACTCCCCTCATCAGGAGCCACCCATGTCCACTCTGCTGTCCAACCTGCTTGGCTTCCGTTCCGCGTCTGAACTGCTCGCCCGCATCGACGCCCGTGCGGCCGACACCACCATCTCCCCCTACCACGCCATGTGCTATCGCCTTGTCCCCACCCTCGTCGATCAGATGATGGGCTCCGCCATCTGCGGCGACCTCCGCTCCCGCACCTACACCGGCCTCGCTGCCGACTTCCAATCCTCCGGCGTCATGCCCAGCATCGACTACACTCTTCGCACCATCCGAGCCATTGCCCTCACCCAGCCATCGCTACCCTCCACTCACTGCCCCCTCATCGAGCGTGAACGCATCGCCCTGCTCGCCCTCGTCCTCGTCGCCCTCAACCTCACCGTCTAACCCGCCGCCCCTTGTTGCGGCACCATAGAGCCCCTGTGGCTAGCCCCCACTCACATAACGTGCGTGGCGGGCTTTCCGCTGCACCCGTCGTGTAGCCCCTCCCCATCAGGAGCCGCCCCCATGTACGATCCCTTCGACCGTCGCACCCTCGCCTCCGCCGCGACCCGCTTCGATGCCCGCCTCCGCCACTGCATCGCCGAGAACATCCGGCCCCGCTCGCTCGTCACCTTCCCCTGCCCCTACAGCGGCAAACGCATCTCCGTCCAGCGTGGCGGTCCCTCTCCCACCCACGCCCCCTCCCCGCTCTGCTACACCCTAACTCTCGGCCCTCGCCCCGCCTCCCCGCACCGCGCCGCTCGCAACGCCGCCCGCCGCGTCCGCCGCAACGCCCGCACCCCTACCCGCTAACCCCATCAACCCGCACCTGCCGATCGGGGGATCACCTTCACCACACTT
>Ga0209972_10000225_pt1 | contig 56378 bp, 54 predicted proteins | sample NOAtaG_7_FD_187302 | JGI IMG/M metagenome (GOLD analysis project Ga0209972, IMG submission 187302) | Freshwater lake microbial communities from Lake Erie, under a cyanobacterial bloom - NOAA_Erie_Diel1S_2200h metaG (SPAdes) (version 2) | ecosystem: Environmental > Aquatic > Freshwater > Lake ... | reverse complement strand
GCAATGGCTGAGGAAGATGAAAATCATAATTTGATTGTTGGCAATCTAGTTGGTTGTATCCATCCACATTTGCGCGGTACTGGCTCTCGGTTATTAGCTCTAGCGATGAAACTCACGATCGCATCTGCAAATAACGCGACTTATTATCCTGACGTGATGGTAGTTTGCGATCGCACCGATAGTGATCCCTATGTCAAACAGAAACCTTCTCTGATTATCGAAGTTCTATCACCTTCTACAGCCATGCTTGATCGCCGAGAAAAGCTGTTCAACTATCAGAAATTGGAATCTTTGCAAGAATATGTGATGGTTTCTCAAACTGAAATCAAAGTAGAGCTTTATCGCCGCGATCCTGAAGGTTGGTTAGTGCAATCCTTGAGCATAGGTGAAAGCCTACAATTGCAATCGATTGATTTAGCGATCGCCCTTGCTGATATTTATGAGGATATCGAAGTATGAAAAAATGAATGCCATTAATTCAAATTAATTGAGCGATCGCAACTGCTCCATTAAGACCCAAAGCCCTTTTTGCTTTTCTTGGACTTGATTGGTTTGAGTGTTCTACCACTATTAGCGATCGCCAATCTCATACTTCGTATTTTCTGATATTCCCTGATTTTTGCCGCCAGAGGATGACTCGTCTCAATTCTAAGATGGGTAAGAGACATGACCAATGCTTTAGATTTTTGATCGTCTTGATCAGAGCTTGAGACTTCAGCATCTTTAGCACTTATGCTACAAAGTATACCCGCCATATCACCAGCATAGAACATTGTATCCATCTCATAGACTGTATCTGGTTCAGCAAGATATACACTTTGTTCTTTGAGTGCCTGAAACCCTATTTCATTGATCCGAACATTAATAGGAAGGCTAGACTTCATATCTAGAAATAGTTGACGCGCAAAAACTGGATCATCAATGGTTGCGGTAGCAAACATTCTCTCTGTTATTTCATCAATATTTTCATTCATATATGCCTCATAGTTTAGTTGTTAACTTTATGCCCAAAACACCAATTTATCCTGAATACCTAACAGGACGGCATATTCACGCACTTTTTTTAACTTTAGTTAGCTCCGTTGACAAAGAATTAGGCGATCGCTTGCATGGTGAAAAAGTGAATAAAGGGTTTGGGTTGAGTCCGATTGTGGTGATGGGTAATGGGGCATCGGTCATTGGTAATGGGTTATTGGTAATGGGTAAGCCAAAGCCAAAAAGAAGATCCCAATCCCCAATTACCAATCCCCAATTACCAATCCCTAATTACCAATCCCTAATCCCCCCTTCAACCCTTTGCTGGTGGCGCATCTCTCTATTAGATGAAGTTCTCTTTGGCAAACTCACAGGGCTTTGGCTCAATCTCAACCCCGATCGCGCCTTTCATCTCGGTTCCGCCGACCTCTATATCACCAGTATTCTCGGTACACCTCAATCGAGTCAACCTTGGTCAAACTTCGCCACCTATCAACAAATCTATGATCGCGCCTCCGAAACCGAAAGAAACATCACCTTTCACCTCGCCACCCCCACTGCCTTCCGTCAAGGAAAATTTGATTCACCCTTACCCACTCGCGACAATGTGTTTAAAAGCCTATGCGATCGCTGGAACACCTATAGCGAAATCCCAATCACTTCCGAAATCATCGAATATATATATCCCAGCCGTTTTGATATCAAAACGGAAGTAGTCAAGAACTATGACACCCATAGTTTTATCGGCTGTGTCGGTGAAATTGGCTATCGAATTCTCGGTGATGCGTCGCCAGAGATAATCAAACAAATTAACGCTCTAGCAGATTTTGCAATGTTCGCAGGAATTGGGAGGAAGACAACGATGGGGATGGGGATGAGTAGGAGGGTGATGGGTAATGGGTAATGGGTGATTGGTGATTGGTATGGGTAGACCTGATTTTGAGGATTTGGAGATTTATCGGTTGGCGGAGAGTTTGGCTAATGAGGTATGGGATATGGTGAGTTTGTGGGATCAGTTTGCTAAAGATACTGTGGGCAAACAAATTGTGCGATCGGCAGATAGTGTCTGCGCGAATATTGCCGAAGGGAGAGGACGAGGAAGTTTAAAAGATAATCAAAGATTTATCAGAATTGCAAGAGGTTCCCTCTACGAAACAACCAGTTGGCTCAGACTCGCCTATCGCCGCAAATTACCAATCCCCAATCCCCATTATGGAACCAATTGCAATCGCCTCTCTCAATCAATATGCCTACTGCCATCATCGTTGCTGGCGAATGTTTTGTGCAGGAGAATTCGTCGAGAATCATTACACCATTGAAGGAACTGATCTCCATCAACGGGTGCATACAGTGGGCGAAAATCAACGGGAGGAGACTTGGCAAATCAGGGCGATCTGGCTGAAGTCGGAACAATATGGCTTGATTGGCAAATCGGATTTGATTGAAGAAGTTGATGGTAATCTCTATCCTGTGGAATATAAGCGCGGAGAAAAAGGAGAATGGGATAACGATGTGATGCAGGTTGTAGCACAGGCTCTCTGTTTAGAAGAGATGATAGGAAAATCAGTTGCTAAGGGCTATGTCTACTATGCTCAAACGCACCAAAGACAAGAGATTGAGATTACTGCTGAGTTACGAAAAGAGGCGATCGCCGCCATTTCAGAAATCTCGCAAATGATGGAAACTGGCAAAATGCCTCCTGCTATCTATGGCAATCGTTGCAAAGGTTGTAGCTTGTTTAAGCAATGCGTACCACAAGCAATGGAGAAAGTTATGAAATATCGAGAAGGCTGATTGGTAATGGGTGATTGGTGATTGGTGATGGGTAATTGAACAATCGCCAATCACTGACTAAATTCATGCAATCGCTTATCTCCCTGAACCTACTTTAACTAAGAAAACAAAATCAACCAATTACCAATTACCAATTACCAATTACCAATTACCAATTACCAATTACCAAAAAACTATGGGAACTCTCTACATAACTCACGATGATTCATTTATTGGCAAGACTGATGAACGCTTGACAGTTAAGGCGGATAAGAAACAGTTGATTGATGTGCCATTGCTGAAGGTGGAAGGCGTGGTGATCTTAGGTCGTGCCACGATCTCACCTGCGGCAGTGATGGAACTGTTGGAACGGAAAATTCCGATGTCCTTTATGACGGGTACAGGGCGCTTTCTGGGGCGATTGGAACCTGAACTTACAAAAAATATTTTCGTAAGGCGATCGCAATGGGATGCGGCTGGAGAAACACCGAAAGCAATTCATATTGTGCAAGCCTTTGTGCGTGGGAAATTGAAAAATTATCGCAATTCACTTATGCGACATCTACGGGACTATCCTGATAATGACTTACACAAAGCGATCGCTGATCTCGAACAGGCGATCGCGTCGATTAGCCTCCATCAAGAAATTGCCAGTCTGCGGGGTGTAGAGGGTCATGGCAGTGCAGTTTATTGGCAAGCCTTTCCCAAGTTAATTCGTGCCGATGGCTTTAGCTTCACCAATCGTAATCGCCGCCCACCTGTTGATCCTGTAAATGCGATGTTGAGCTTTGGCTATTCACTTTTGCGTCATGATATTCAAGGAGCTTTAAATATTGTGGGTTTCGATCCCTATCTTGGCTATCTGCACACTGAGCGCTACGGTCGCCCCAGTCTTGCCCTCGACCTAATGGAAGAGTTTCGCCCTTTGATTGTCGATGCCGTAGTTTTGTCAGCGATGAATCGTAAAGCGATCTCGTCTAAGGACTTTACTTCCGAGCCACTGAGCAAGGCAATCTCTCTGTCGAATGAGTCCAGAAAAGTATTTTTGACGCTTTACGAGCAGAAGAAGCAATCAAAATTTAAACATCCAGTCATGGGTCGTCAATGCACTTACCAAGAAGCTTTTGAGCTTCAAGCAAGGTTGCTAGCTAAGTATTTGATGGATGAGATCGATAAGTATCCGCCGTTGGTTTTGAAGTGAGTTATGTTCATAGTCATTTCTTACGATATCCCCGAAGATAAACGCCGTACCAAAATCCATAAGATTCTCAAGTCTTATGGTCAATGGATGCAGTTTAGTGTGTTTGAGTGTGAGCTTACGGATGCTCAATATGCAAAGTTGCGATCGCGTTTGAGTAAGTTGATTAAGCCGAATGAGGATAGTATTCGTTTTTATTCGCTATGTGCTTGCTGTCAACCTAAAATAGAGCGTATTGGTGGTGAACAACCTCTAGATACGACTGTCTTCTTTGCTTAGTTTTTGATTGAAAATGGTTCATGCTTTGCGCGAGTGTTTGGGTGTGTTTTGGGTTAGTATGCAATTAGTTGCTTTATGGTTGTTGTCTGGTATGGATTTAGATGCGATCGTAAGAATTATTTGGTTCGCGCAAGTCCTGAGTGATTTGCTATATTTAGGTTTTCAATGCTTGCTACAAGATCTAATTTCACTCCAAGCTGTCCTGATCTGTTACAATTGGTTTCATTCGCGGAAATGTACCTTGAAAATCAAATATAATGCACCTTATGAGATTGGGCTGATTCAAAGCCTCTAAAACCCTTTTAGGGATTGAAACCAATCAGCGCCCGATCCAGCCGCATCAGAATTGATGAGATTCAAAGCCTCTAAAACCCTTTTAGGGATTGAAACGGACTGATATCACTACCTCAGTAGTTGCTGCAGGGCGGATTCAAAGCCTCTAAAACCCTTTTAGGGATTGAAACGACAAAGGCTTTCAACTTGCTAGCCAAGAGATTCAAGATTCAAAGCCTCTAAAACCCTTTTAGGGATTGAAACTTAATAGCATCATTGGAAGGCTCCATCACCTGATGATTCAAAGCCTCTAAAACCCTTTTAGGGATTGAAACTGAGCTTCGCGCAATTGTACTACTTGCCCCTGCAGATTCAAAGCCTCTAAAACCCTTTTAGGGATTGAAACTTGTCTGTGACAACAGTAGCACCAAGGATTAAAGCTGATTCAAAGCCTCTAAAACCCTTTTAGGGATTGAAACATCAGTCTGTTGAACTGTGGACTGCCCTAAGAAGGGATTCAAAGCCTCTAAAACCCTTTTAGGGATTGAAACTGTCTGCTTCTAGTCGAAGGTCAAACACCGACGAAGATTCAAAGCCTCTAAAACCCTTTTAGGGATTGAAACACTGAGGGGGCGTGGGTTCCGACTGCGAACTCGGAGATTCAAAGCCTCTAAAACCCTTTTAGGGATTGAAACTATTACGAATAGGATAAATCAATGGGATTATTTAAGATTCAAAGCCTCTAAAACCCTTTTAGGGATTGAAACACACCTGAAAAAGTTCGCCACGCTAACCCAGAATTTGAGATTCAAAGCCTCTAAAACCCTTTTAGGGATTGAAACCGTTGTTTCCACCATAAGTAAAGTTTGTCGCCAACGATTCAAAGCCTCTAAAACCCTTTTAGGGATTGAAACGTAACTGAATCGCTTGCAAGTTTAACCGCAGTAATCGAGCGATTCAAAGCCTCTAAAACCCTTTTAGGGATTGAAACTGTTCATCTACAACCTGGACTGGGATTCTCTTCGATTGCGATTCAAAGCCTCTAAAACCCTTTTAGGGATTGAAACGGCGGACTTGTGCAAGAAGACTATTAGATTGAAGGGGATTCAAAGCCTCTAAAACCCTTTTAGGGATTGAAACATAAATCCTTATGATGGGGTAAATAACGCGGCTGCGATTCAAAGCCTCTAAAACCCTTTTAGGGATTGAAACCGCTCTAAGAGATATCTTAAATTGATTGAGTAAGTCGATTCAAAGCCTCTAAAACCCTTTTAGGGATTGAAACATTTGCTAGCTTAGCCGCAGTAATCGAGCCATCAGGATTCAAAGCCTCTAAAACCCTTTTAGGGATTGAAACGCATTTATAGACTTTTTGCGCGTTCTGGTCGATGTCGATGTAGGATTCAAAGCCTCTAAAACCCTTTTAGGGATTGAAACAGCCGATCGCCAATCTTTCTGCTCATAGACAATTGATTCAAAGCCTCTAAAACCCTTTTAGGGATTGAAACAAAAGGTTACTTGCATTATAGGAAGTACCTAGCAGGGATTCAAAGCCTCTAAAACCCTTTTAGGGATTGAAACAATCATTTTCTAAACATTTCTTTATAATGCAATAAGATTCAAAGCCTCTAAAACCCTTTTAGGGATTGAAACTGGAACTGCTGAATATGAAGCGGTTTGCAAGACTGATTCAAAGCCTCTAAAACCCTTTTAGGGATTGAAACTTTGATTGGACTTATTATTGGTGTGGTACAGCCGATGATTCAAAGCCTCTAAAACCCTTTTAGGGATTGAAACTAGAGATGAAGTATGGATAATATAAATTTGCAACGATTCAAAGCCTCTAAAACCCTTTTAGGGATTGAAACTGCCAAGCACATACAAAGATCGGATCGCCTCTAACGATTCAAAGCCTCTAAAACCCTTTTAGGGATTGAAACGCCATCGCCGCAGCCATAGCCATAACCTTCATAACGATTCAAAGCCTCTAAAACCCTTTTAGGGATTGAAACAGAGTAGTCGTTGCTGTTGTAATCGCGCCCTGAAGATTCAAAGCCTCTAAAACCCTTTTAGGGATTGAAACGATACTACATCGATCGCCTTTGGAACTGCATCACGATTCAAAGCCTCTAAAACCCTTTTAGGGATTGAAACAGCGATCGCTGTCGTGCCATATTGCGTCTCAAAAGATTCAAAGCCTCTAAAACCCTTTTAGGGATTGAAACGTAATTTCTGATTTTATTATTCATAATGCCACCGCGGATTCAAAGCCTCTAAAACCCTTTTAGGGATTGAAACTATTACGAATAGGATAAATCAATGGGATTATTTAAGATTCAAAGCCTCTAAAACCCTTTTAGGGATTGAAACGGCTTCCGATGGGATGAACCAAAACGAGTAGAAGGGATTCAAAGCCTCTAAAACCCTTTTAGGGATTGAAACTGCACAAAGCCGTTATCATCGAGGGAATAAACCCGATTCAAAGCCTCTAAAACCCTTTTAGGGATTGAAACTTAGAGCCTGATAATCTGCAATGGTGGCTAGAGCAAGAAGGATTCAAAGCCTCTAAAACCCTTTTAGGGATTGAAACGGCGGCGTTTGTTCGCTCGATCCTAATGGTATCTAGATTCAAAGCCTCTAAAACCCTTTTAGGGATTGAAACAACATTTTGCTGATTATCTAAAATTGCTTGACTGAGATTCAAAGCCTCTAAAACCCTTTTAGGGATTGAAACTATTATTCTGTACCCGCGTAACCAATATGTCAGTAATGATTCAAAGCCTCTAAAACCCTTTTAGGGATTGAAACCTACTCTTATCGCCTATCCTTTGGGCGATCGCTATGATTCAAAGCCTCTAAAACCCTTTTAGGGATTGAAACATCTTCAAGTATCGCTTGCCCCTGCATAGCCCTAGGGATTCAAAGCCTCTAAAACCCTTTTAGGGATTGAAACTTCGTCACAGGCTCTATTACGCTGCAAGCCAACTACAGATTCAAAGCCTCTAAAACCCTTTTAGGGATTGAAACCGCGATCGTTGTGAGCTTCAATTGGGAGAGCTTGGATTCAAAGCCTCTAAAACCCTTTTAGGGATTGAAACTCTCTAATTGCGCTAATAAACTAGCTGACCTAGTAGGATTCAAAGCCTCTAAAACCCTTTTAGGGATTGAAACTAGCACATCTGCCCATTTCTCAATGCTTTGTTCAATGATTCAAAGCCTCTAAAACCCTTTTAGGGATTGAAACCAAAAACATTTTGACGGCGGTGGTGTGCAGCCAAAAGGATTCAAAGCCTCTAAAACCCTTTTAGGGATTGAAACGGATGGGCGATCGCTGTGCATGAGATTCAGCGATCGATTCAAAGCCTCTAAAACCCTTTTAGGGATTGAAACTTAGATTGCTTTTAGTGCAGATAATTGCATATTAGATTCAAAGCCTCTAAAACCCTTTTAGGGATTGAAACATGTTAAATCCTCTAGAAAATTGTTTGTAAACTCGGATTCAAAGCCTCTAAAACCCTTTTAGGGATTGAAACGGTTTACGAGATTGAGGGCTCCTGATTCCTTAGCAGATTCAAAGCCTCTAAAACCCTTTTAGGGATTGAAACAGCCTTTTTTACGCTGTACTCAACCGCAAGTAGAAGATTCAAAGCCTCTAAAACCCTTTTAGGGATTGAAACAATAGGTATTTAAGAGATACTTTGATTATTTATCAAGATTCAAAGCCTCTAAAACCCTTTTAGGGATTGAAACTGCTGTGCAAACAGGGCTTGATGGGTTTGCGAAGCTTGGTGAGGATTCAAAGCCTCTAAAACCCTTTTAGGGATTGAAACATGGGTAATTCGGGCGGAGCAATAACGCCAGCTGGGATTCAAAGCCTCTAAAACCCTTTTAGGGATTGAAACGTTGTGTGTGAATCGCCATGAGCTTGTCGTTTAGTTGATTCAAAGCCTCTAAAACCCTTTTAGGGATTGAAACATTTGTCCACCAATGGCGCTTTGCATTTCGATCAAGATTCAAAGCCTCTAAAACCCTTTTAGGGATTGAAACCCCTAAGTTAATTTTCTTGTTTAGAATCTTTAGAAGATTCAAAGCCTCTAAAACCCTTTTAGGGATTGAAACTAGGAGATCGCAACTTATGCGATCGCCTTCTTTGTGATTCAAAGCCTCTAAAACCCTTTTAGGGATTGAAACGCGCGTCTCCGTGCTTGGGTTTCCGCCTTTTTCATTGATTCAAAGCCTCTAAAACCCTTTTAGGGATTTTTAATGGCTGATGGAGAGAGGAGGTCAGAGTCTTCGTCTAGGCGAAGGTAGTGGCGAAGCTGCACTTCGCCGTGGGTGACCATGATCTTGAAGTTAGTCGGGAATGAGGCGATCGCTTTGACACCAATACCAGCACCTACTAATACTTCGTTGGCATTTAGACCTTTAAAGCCAAAGGAATGCTTTTGGGCGATCGGTGAGATTAGCTCGCTAACATCACGATGGGTAATCAGCTCTTGGAATACGAGGGGCATATCCACTACGCTTAGAGCGAGTTTGCTGGCTTCGGTGCGGTGAAGAATACGTCGGGGGCGGGTTGCTGTTGTTGCTGACATGGTGCTTTTCTCCTTGACAAGTGAGTTTGTGGAGGTCGGAGCTTGTAAGCCAAAATGATTTTCATGATGATGAATTGGGCTATTTCGGTAGATATTGAGATTATAGACAATTGGAGTTTTGCCGTGCATACGATCGCCTAAAACATTTGAATTGTGACTTCTCGAAGATGATAAGATGTTGATAAAGACGTTTATATAGATTAAGGCAAAATGTCAGCCAAAGACCTTTTTCATGATGCAGTGAGGCGAGGTTTAGAAAAAGACCATTGGCATATCACTAACGATCCACTAGAACTTGAATGGGAAGAAGTTAAGGTTAAGATCGACTTAGCTGCGGAGCGTTTGATTGCTGCCGAGCGCGATCAACAAAAGATTGCTGTTGAAATTAAGAGTTTTATCAGCACGTCTGCCATTAGTGATTTTCATACGGCGCTAGGGCAGTTTCTAAATTATCGAATTATGCTAGAGGTGAATGAACCCGATCGCTTACTTTATTTGGCAATTCCACTAGATGCCTATGAAACATTCTTTCAAAGTCGTTTTGCCCAAGCATCCATTGATCGATATCAATTAAAACTTATTGTTTATGAACCCATTGCTGAGGAGATAGTCAAATGGATAAACTAGAAAATTACCGTCTGTACGTTCAAAATCTTCTGGAAAGGCATAGTCATTTTAAAAGTCAAGATGATGTAGAGAATGAGTTGTTTTTTGATACAGTGCGCGATCGCTATCAATTGATGCGTGTGGGCTGGAAGGGCTTGAAGCGGGTTTATTATACTGTGCTACATTTTGATATCAAGGATGGGAAGGTCTGGCTCCAGCAAAATACGACTGATATTGATGTGGGACAGGAGTTGCAGGAGTTTGGTATTCCGAAGGAAGATATTGTTCTGGGTTTACATCCTCCTTACAAAAGACCCTATACGGGTTATGGTGTGGCTTAGGCGATTGAGGTTTAATATAATTCTCCTTAGTACAGGACAAAAAGTTGCAAAAGTAGGCAGGAAGGGGTTTTATAAAAGATAACCACATCACAAATAAACCCCCCCTATGAAAGAGATTAGCGTATTTCGCGAAAAGTTGCATGAACATCTGCAATGGAATAGAGCAAGACTCTTATTTGTGTCGATGTTCCTGATCGCACTAATGCGAGTAAAGACAGTAAACCTAGACGAAATCGCTACAGGATTTAGAGGTGAAGCCAAAGTCGAATCACACTATAAGAGATTACAGAGATTTTTTCGAGAGTTTGAAGTGGACTATGAAAGCATCGCTTTAATGGTCGTCAAAGTGATGAAAATACCTGAACCATGGGTAATCAGTATCGACCGCACCGATTGGAGATTTGGTAAGACAAGGCATGGGAAACAAAATTATAAATGTCGGGACTGTGGTCGTCAATTTGTAGAGGATCCATAGTGGCAGAGAGTCTCAGAGCGTATCCAAGACACTTATGACCGTTTAGAGAGGCTACTACTAGAAAAAATCCCCCTAGCTGGAATAGCCAGAGTCCTCAAGGTGTCAGAACGATGGTTGCAGAAGGCAACAAACAGTGGGTATGGCTTGCCATTGATGCCGAGACTCGTGAAATTGTGGGTTGTTATATTGGCGATCGCTCTGGGGAATCGGCTCAGAAGTTATGGCAATCCTTGCCTAGTGTCTATCGTCAATGTGCGGTTATTTACACTGATTTCTACACAGCTTATTCAGTTGTCCTGCCAGGCAAACGTCATAGGGCAGTGGGTAAAGAAACGGGAAAGACCAACTATATTGAGCGATTCAACTGTACGTTACGACAACGAGTATCAAGACTAGTCAGAAAGACTTTATCCTTTTCTAAGAAGTTGGAAAATCACATCGGAGCTATTTGGAATTTTATTCATCATTACAACGATTCTTTACCTCCGTGTGCATCCTTTCCTTTTTAGGACTAACGTTTTGGCAGAAATCATAGTAATTTTTCTCTCCAATAATAGAATGAAATTAAATTAGTTCTTATCAACATCCATAGACAAAAATCACAAGATGTCGTAAGCTGAGAAAGCATTGAAAAGCATTCTGTAAAGCAGTTACCGTCTTTTCTCTCTCATTGAAATCAATTTAGCATTCCTTGTTTAGACATTATTGCTGGAGTTATGTTGGAATCTTTCTCTTTGTAAATATTTCCAACTAGCACATCTTGTTTGGATATTAATGATGGAACTTTGTTGGAATAACGCCAAGTAGAAAATTGATCGCTATTGACAAAAATGCAAACAGGCGATAGCTTTTTTCGGAATATAACAACCCATCTTGCACTAGGTATTAGATGTCATAGATTACCATCTCTCATCTTCTCCTTTCTTTAATTAAACATTGACAGGCTCGAACATTTGTTCAGCCAAAGCAATGAGATCTGGAAAATCTATATATTATTTGTTTCTGCTTACCTGCTTAGCAGATTACCAACAGCTTGACGGATAAATTCGGCATCTACAGGATTTTGATAGGGGTTGCCTGCACGATGTCCCCAGATCGAAGGAATGGGAAGATATGAACTATTAGGAATTAGAAATACCTCGCGAGCGCAATCTTCAGGGGTGAAATACAAATCCGTAGTGCTGGGCATGACTAGAGTTTTCGCTTGAATTGATCGCATAGCAAGTTCATAATCTTTTTGATAAACTGGATTATCACTGACATTGCACCGTAACCAAGTATCGAGCATCGCCATCAAATTTCGCGGATCGCGCTTGCGATAGCCAGTTTCCCAACCACGCAGAAGATAATCTTCAAGAGATTCATAGCCAAACTGATAATACAAACCTTCGCGATAAAAGGCTTGGGATGCTGCCCAACTGGCATAAATTCTGGCAAAAGTGCGGAATCCACGATCGGGAATACCATCAAAACTAGTTCCATTCCAAGTTGGATCGGCTGTGAGAGAACAGCGCAAACTCTCTAAGAAAATGCGATTATGCTCTGTAGTTTTCGCAGTACCACAGATTGCAGCGATACGTTCTACGCGATCGCTATGTAATGCACCCCAATGATAGGCTTGCTGAGCGCCCATCGACCAGCCGTAAACAAGGGCTAAGCGTTCAATCCCAAAGACTTCGCGGAGCAATTGCTCTTGAGCTGTGACGTTATCTAGATGCGTAAACCAGAAGCATTGCTCAGCTAAGCCACATTCCGCACAATTGCTAGGCGAACTCGATAGCCCATTCCCAAACATATTGATGATAATCACAAACCATTTTGTCGGATCGAGAATGCCATCAGATCTTACTAGCCATTCAATATCGGGGTGTTGCGCTCCGTAGGAGGTGGGATAGAGAATTACATTCGAGCGATCGCTATTGAGTTCGCCATAGGTCTGATAAACAAGTTGTGCTTGTGGCAAAATCGCACCGCACTGAAGCGAAAAGTTCTCAACTGTAAAAACATTCATACTACGGAGTTGCCAGCTTTGCTGAAATTAGCGATGATTTGGCGATGGACATTGACATAGCCATTTTCGACACATTCAAAATGGGAACTTAATTTTGCATGGGCTGCGCCTAGTTGATGGAAAGGAATGGAAGCATAGAGATGATGCTCGGCATGGTAGGAGATATTCCAAATTAGAAATCTTAAAGGTGCAAGGGTGAGGGTGGTGCGGGTATTTGCAAGCATATTGTCAGTATTGGGGCGATCGGTATGCTCGGCTAGGAGTAAAAATCTTAAAATCGGCTGACCCACGGCGAGAGGGAGCAGCCAATAGGTGATAAACCAAGGCTGTTGAAAATATATAGAAATCGCGATCGCTACCGCATAAACCAATAGCTGTAAACGGTTTGAGCGAATCACTTCTACACGGGAGCTTTCAGGGATAAATGGGCAATTGTCTAAGTTACCGACGATCGCAGTGAGGAAATGTCTCTTAAACTTGCCAATCCACCAAGTAATTCCACTAATTTCGATGATGTATTCCTTGAGATTTGTTGGTTTGCGATCGCTAAGTTCAGGATCTTTATCAGGAATTTGGGTATAGCGATGATGCCATTTGTGATACAGCCGATAGAAAGTACTGTTATAAAAAGATAGAAGCCCTGCAAACCAACAAAGGATGTCATTGGCGCGATTATTTGTAAAAACAGTGCGGTGGGATGCCTCATGTAACGGAGCAAACATAATCGCAAAGCTAAATCCATAAAGTACTAGGGCAGGTATGGCAATAAACCAGCGATCGCTAAAATTTTCCATGTTTGCACTCCAGAGATAACCGCTGCCAGCCATTACGGTAAGATGCCCTAATAATTGCAAGGTTCCTTTCAGATTTGACTTAGCATTTAATATATTTAATTCCTGTGGTGAAAGAATTTGAGTTGGTTTGATCTGCGGTTGGCTAGATGTTTCTATGGGAGTTGTAGGGGATGCGAAATCTACTGGATTGATTGATGGCGTATCGTTGGGAAACATGTCTAGAAATTACTGAGTACTTAGTAAGGAAAAGGAAAGGGTTTGCTCTTCTCAAAATGCTCTTGTCATCTTGGAAATTGGTATTAAGTATCTGGTGAAAGTATTTCTAAATAAGTCAAAGCTAATACTAAAAGCAAAATCTCCTATCATGAGTTTCACGATGAGTAACAGCCATCACAATTAGCAACTTGAGCTTTGAATTCCCTAACTTTTTGGTAGTGCTGCAAAGTAATTTTTTTAGTAATTGAGTTGAGGGTGCTTCGCGCCCTCAACTCAATTACATTGCATGACTACCACTTTTTTAGGCATTTGTTTCTTTCTTACTGCTAAACTTCTGAGCCAAACCTTCACCAACCAAAGAAAGCCCGATCGACATAAAGGTAATTGCCAAACCTGGAAAAACCGTTGTCCACCAGAAATTTTCACCAGTGGAGAGCGCATCGAGAGCTTGTTTGAGATCATGTCCCCATTCAGGGACATCTTCAGGAATACCTAGACCTAAAAATCCTAAACCCGCGATTGTCAGAATGGCATCGGCAGCGTTGAGGGTGAAAATTGCGGGTAAGCTTTGGATTACATTGGGCGCAAGATACTTCATTAGGATTGTTTTTGTATCTGCACCGATCGCTTGGGCAGCTTCAATATACACCTCAGTTTTAGTGCTGACGGTTTGGTTACGGATTACCCGAAAATATTGAGGGATATAGGCAACACTGAGGGCGATCGCCGCATTCCAGACACCCGCACCGACCACAAAGGCAATCGTCAGCGAGAGCAATAGACTGGGTAAGGTATAGAGAGCATCCATAAGAAAGACTAAACCGCGATCAAGCCAACCGCCTTTATAGCCGCTTAGCATCCCCAAAGGAACACCGATCACTAAGCTAATGGTGGTCGATGCAATCGTGACTTGCCATGCCACACCTGCACCTGCGATCGTTCTGGCAAATACATCATGTCCCTGTAAATCTGTCCCGAACCAATGCTGTGCCGATGGTGATTCATGGATCGGATAGCTGAGAAATTCTGTAGGATGTAAAAGTCCTAAGGCTTGGAGTAGGGGGGAAATAATCGCCATCAGCAAAAAAACAACGCTAATCACGATCCCAATAGACATTAACCGTTGCGATACTGACTGCTTAGACGATTTCATAGGGGAAGTTTGTGAACTTAGCAAATATAAAAAATTTCATCAAAACAAATTTCTGAATTTCTTGCCTACAGGCAAGAAATTCAGAAATTTGTTTTTCCTTGATTTGTACTATACCGCGATCGCTAAATCTAGATAGAATAAGCTTCTGGGATCGTAGGTAAAAATTATGGATGTAATTCCCGCAATTGATATTTTAGATGGACGCTGTGTAAGGCTCTATCAAGGGGATTATCAACAGTCAGAAGTATTTGGTGAAGACCCTGTAGAGGTTGCCCAACGCTGGTATAGTCAAGGCGCTAAGTATTTGCATGTAGTTGATTTAGATGGTGCAAAGCAAGGCAAACCTCAAAATTTGAAGGTAATTGAGGCGATCGCCCGTTCTATCCCCATGCGGGTGCAGATGGGTGGTGGCTTGCGCGATCGCGAAAGTATCCTGTCAGTTCTGCACACTGGAGTTAGTCGCGTTATCTTAGGCACAGCCGCAGTCGAAAACTCACAACTAATCGCCGATATTTGTGCAGAATTCCCTGAACAAATCATGGTTGGTATCGATGCCCGTGATGGCAAAGTTGCCACAAGAGGTTGGCTAGAAACTTCGGAAGTCATGGCTGTTGATTTGGCTAGACGCATGACCTCGATTGGAGTTGCAGGCATTATCTATACTGATATTCACCGAGATGGCACAATGCAAGGACCAAATATCGAAGCCTTGCGCCAACTAGCCGAAAATGTTGATGTGCCTGTCATTGCCTCTGGTGGTATTAGTTCAATTACCGATTTACTCAACTTGCTATCGTTAGAATCTGTCGGGGTCAAGGGGGCAATTGTGGGTAAATCGATTTACACAGGCGCAATTCAATTACCTGAAGCAATTAGAGCCGTGGGCAATGGACGCTGGCAAGATGTGATTGATAATTCAGCGATCGCCTAAATTACATCTCAAACCAAAAAGTAGTAATGAATGACACAAAGACAAAAAGCCCCCCTACTTTTTGTTTCTTGTCTTAACGTTTGCATGAGAAAATAGCACAAACATCTCTAGAATTAACTAGATAAGAGTATTGCTATGGGCTTTGCTGACTATTCGATCGCTGAGATCGCCGAAGACTACAACCTTACTATTGAGGCTGTATTTAAACTTTGCGATCACCTTGGGATCGCTTATCAAGATGCAAAAACCAAACTTGCTTTGGAAGATGCAAAAGCCGTCATCATGGCATCGGAAGCCCAAAATTCTAAAAAACCCAAAGCTTGATAGTGATTTGCGAATCGCAACAAATCTTTGAGATCAGGTTAAATTCTTTTAGATAAACTTAGATTAACTAAATTATCTCCGTAATTATGAACAAAAATGTTTTTAAATATTTAGCTGCGGCGATCGCTTTTGTAATGATTGCTTTTCAGCTTTTTACCCCCAGTGTCAATGCTGCCGATATTCCTATCGAGTTGCGTACCGTTCCTCTTAACGAAAACACCAATATTGTCTTAACCCAAAAAGACATCTCTAAAGGCAAAAAATTATTTCAAAATGCCTGTGCTAACTGCCATCTCGGTGGTGCAACCTTTACCAATCCTAACGTTAACCTTTCTCCTGAATCCCTTGCAGGTGCATACCCAACACGTAATAATGTACTTGGCTTGGTTGATTTCATGAAGAAACCCACCACTTATGATGGTGTCACCGAAATCTATGACGTTCATCCCAGCCTCAAGAGCACTGATATCTTCCCCACCATGCGTGGTCTTACTGACAACGACCTCAAGCTAATTGCAGGTTATATCCTCTACGAACCTAAAGTTAAAGGTATCGGCTGGGGCGGCGGAAAGATATACTATTAAACAAAGAATTATGTGCTTTTAGTCGAGCCATAGTACTTTCCCAAAAGCTAAACCTACTAGCTTTCTCTACGTGTTTTAGTCTCATTTAATTCGAGTCGAGTCGAATTTGTGCAATTTCAGTTGAATTTTAGTCGGTAACTAATCATGAATATTTCTGCATTTGCAAAAAAAATTGGTCTTTTGATCGCCAGCCTCGTAATCGTTGTCGGTAGCTTCTTCATGTCTGCTAATTCGGCTTTCGCTGATACTGTCACCGTTAAAATGGGTTCTGATAGTGGTCAGTTAGTATTCGAGCCTAAGGTAGTAACAATCAAAGTTGGCGATACTGTCAAATGGGTTAATAACAAAGCTTTCCCTCACAATATCGTATTTGATGGTCATGAAGAGCTTTCTCACAAGAAATTGGCTCAAAAGCCTAAAGCTGAGCTAGAATCTACCTTCAACGAAGCTGGTGAATTTTCTTACTACTGCTCTCCTCATCGTGGCGCTGGTATGCAAGGTAAAGTGGTTGTTCAATAACAATTAAACTTTTTTAAATAATTAAATAAAAAGAGGTGCAAACAATGTTTACACCTCTTTTTATTTATTCGTAATGATTTTTATAACTGATTTTAGGACTGCTATAGTTCAATCTTTCTCTGGCAATCATTGGGTAAAATAGGTCAAAAAGCTCAATCGATCGCCTCACCATGACTAAAACTAAAAAGAAATCTAAAGTCAAGCGCATTTTGCAATGGTTAGAATGGCGATTGGCAACACCAGAATTCATTGGTGGGATATATACCTTCTTTACGCTGTTCTTCTTTATGGCAGCGACCAATACCCTCGCAGGGTGGCTATATGTAATTAGTGGAGTTAGTTCAGCGCTGTTAATTGTGGGGGCGGTGATGCCTAAGCGATTGCTAGCCGAAATCGTAGTAGTGCGATTACCTATCGATCCTGTCAGCGTGAGTGACGATCTGTGGGTTGATTTGATCATTCAAAATAGGGGTCGTACAGAGAAGCGATTGCTGGAGGTGAGGGATATTTTGCCAAACAATCTTTCCCTAATTGTGCAGCAGGAAGTAGTTGTGGAAGTGATTGCGCCGCTTCAGGAATATCGATGGCGCTATGAAGCGAAAACGACTAAGCGTGGGGTGTTTTTATTTAGATCCACAGAAATTGCGACCTCTAGTCCATTGGGGCTATTTCGGAGTCGTCGGGCTTGTCCATCGGTCCAGAAAGCGATCGTCTATCCCAATGTCATTCCCTTAGAACGTTGCCCATTGGTGGATCAGTTAGGTAATGATACTAGTCCGCGTCAATATAGTGATGAGCATAACTACACGAATGCAACGGAAGGCTTGACGAAAACCCTACGTCCCTATCGCTGGGGCGATCCAACCCGATTAATCCATTGGCGGACTAGTGCCAAGTTTGGGGAATTGCGTGTGCGGGAATTGGAAGTAACTATTGGCGGTCAGGAAGTGGCGATCGCCCTTGATACATCGACAGGTTGGCAACCAGAAGCCTTTGAAGAAGCAGTAGTCGCGGCTGCTTCGCTCTATTTCTATGCCCAGAAATCTAAACTCAGCGTGAGGTTATGGACATCAGATACAGGTCTAGTCCAAAGCGATCGCGGAGTCCTAGAAACCCTAGCTGCTGCTAATATTTCAGATGTTGCCACACAGGTAGACATTCTCAAAGATATCCCTGACTTACCTGTAGTCTGGCTGTCCCATCGTAATGATAGTGTTGCCTATTTGCCCCATGGTAGTCGGTGGGTGTTATGGCAAAATTCCGCAAAAGTCACTGTTCCCAATCAGCGATCGCTAGGTTTAACCATTGAGGCGATTTCTGATCCTGAAGATGGCAGCTATAAATCTTTGAGATCCCAGCTTCAATCATATCTCACACCTTAATCAAAAGGAAAGCTTTGCGCCCCCTTTTTTACAGACTGGTGTTACGTGGAAGCTTACAAGACCCTCACTCATTAAAGGAGAGCAGGGTGGATTCATTTTCGGAAAGGATTACAGAGAAGGGACAAATATGGCAAAAATGGTCTGCCAAGAATTAAACAAAAAGCAAAACCAGACCATGAACTTACAGCAGTTTTCGATCAAACGAACCACAAGATATTTCATAAAAGGCTTGCTTCACAAGCCTTTTATGAAATATCTTGATTTGATTTTGAGCGCAAAGCACTGTATGTCGAACGTGAGGACTGGCGTGAAGATAAGCCTTTTTTTGTGAATCTCTTGGTTATACCTCGAATATGTCGTGGTGGCAATGCTCCAACTATTTGGGCGATTATTTATTGCTTTATCATGACTACAGTTCGCCGCCTTGGCTTTCGCACGAATCCTCAGGGGCAAAGGGTTCTCGCTAATCAAGTTCACCAAGTTTTTGATATTCTCTTTTGTTCCTATTCTTACTGACTTTTCTTATCTCTAATTTTTCTGCTCATCTCTTCCTGCTTACCTTTCCGAAAATGAATCCACCCTGCTCTCCATTTATGGGGAGAGTGGGCTGGGCGGTGAGGGCGATATTTGTTCCACGTAACATCAGTAAATTTCTCCATCCTCAGATTGTGTTCATTTTAATTAAGTTGCTCAACTTAATTAAAACCTAAAACCAGAGTTTGTACCGCCCGCTACGCGGGCGGAGCAAACTTCTCGGTTTTTAGGTTACTTATGTCTAGCTACTTACAATTTTTTGCATTCTTAATTAGAAGATATATTTTCTCTTCACATCCATCATGGAATTTAAAGATCAGAAAACGATTTTAGTAATCGATGATGACTACTATATTTGTGATGTCCTACGGACTTGCTTAGAAATTTTTGGCGGATGTAAAGTCATTACTACACTCCATGCCGAAGAAGGATTAGACATAGTTACAAAAGATCAACCTGATGCAATTGTGCTAGATATGTTGATGCCAAATATGGATGGCTTTGCCTTTCTCAAAAAAATACAAGTCAATCCCCACATTGCTTATAATACCGTTGTGTTATTAACCCCTTGTGTAGATCTCACCGAACTACAGGCGATCGCCAAGTTAGGAGTTAGTGGCGCGATCGCCAAAACATTCAAGCCAACCAAGCTATTTTCAGAAATTGCTCAGATGTTAGGCTGGTAATAACTACCTCACTTGTTTGTAACCCTAATTTTTCGTAGGGGCAATTCATTCTTTGTCCCAACGATAAAATTAGGGTTTCAAGTCCTTTTACGTAAATCCTTATATTTAGCTTAAGATGAGCATCTGTGAGGTGGTCAGAATTTTTGAAGCTTTACTATCTCAAAAAATTCTGGTCACCGAAATATTAATATTTATTTAGTCACAGAATTTCCTCATTTTTGGATATTAATCTAAATATCTAACCTAATAATAAACGAATAGACAATTTGCTACACCATCAATAAGGTTAGTCTGGTCGAAAAACTATGTTTTTTAAGATGTTACAGCCTATTGAGGCTTCGAGGAATCGTACCCCCTTCGCAGTGTGCCTCCTCAAACAATTACAGCAAAACACTAATAGTGAATTAATTGACATTTCAACTTAAATTTACACTTTTTAGTTTAAAGATAGCCTTTAGGAAATTTTATTAGGGTTTTTATAGCTATTTACCCCCATTATCAAATTTACGAATCAAATTACTATCGTTAACCCTACTTACGAGTTAGGTTGGTAGCTAGAAATTTTGACCACGCAACCTCTTTGCTTATACTATTTTGGTGCATTTACAACTCGCCAAGAGGCAGAAATACAACAAGCTGGATTTATCGAAGATCTCTTACAGGAAAATGCACGGATTGTTTGGACTAATATTCAATTTTTGCAACCTAATCAGATAACTTTAATAGGTGATGATTTGCGATCGCATATTAATGGATTTAGAAAATCATCTAATACCAGAAGAGTCGTCGCAACCCAACTTGTTTGAGTTTGCAGTTTACCCAAATACATCGGTTTAAGTTCTTTATATTATTGCAATTATGAAAAATATCGATTGCCTTTATCAATGCCATGTATGCGGTCAAAACTCTGATATCTGGCAACTACAATGCCATTTACGCATTATTTATCAACAATTTGGGCAACAGATTGTGATCGTATCTCCACAAAACTGTGAGATTGGCTGGTTTATCGAGTCTAAAACAACAAAACTTGCCACCCAAATTGTGCACGAGTTTCAGCTTAATCCTAAAAGCTTAGTCTGGATTGAGCGTGATCCCCACTATGCCAGCCGTTCCATCAGCACAGAATATAGTGAGGTGAGATTTGAGTGGCATCAAGCGATCGCTTTTAATCCGCAATGGCATCCTATATCCCAAGAGGATCTAGAATTCATGATTGGTAATCAATGGCTTACAGGAAGTTTGGAAAATCAATTAGCTCAAACAAAAAAAAAATTTTTAAGAAAAATTGCTAATGTCTAATAGCCATGCAGTAGCACCTATAGCACCACAAGAGTTGCTTAAGAATTAAAGATTCAATAATTTCAATAATATAGATAGCATTTTTGGCAGTCATGCAATGTAATTGTGTTGCATAACTACCAACTTAAAATTTATGCTTGCCATGTATCCCCAAACCTGTTATAAATTTTAGCGTTCTTAGCTAAACAATCACTATCGATATTTAACCGTAAATATGTTCATTCATCAGGGGTAAATCAAATTTCTACATTAGTAAAGTTTGAAAGCCTTCTAGCAGAACATTAAATAACAATAGTTTTTGTAGCCTAGAATACTTATCAGACAGCCTAAACTTATAACAGTGTAAAGTTAGCAATTATGTTTAGTTCTAAGCCAAATGTTCTAAACTAAAGTTGCTAGGCAAGCCTATGTTATGTTTTCAATCTTTTGCGACGATTAATTCAAATGACTTTACAGAGTTTTCCTATTTGATTAAACCTAAATCGTGATATTAAATCCTTTTATTATCATTTAGACCCATTTAGATACTCTTATACGAACCATTTTAATTGCGTAGATCCATGATTAGTAAATAGGTTTACTCAATTATTAAAAACTTGTTAAGTATTAAATGGATATCTGCATAGGTAAACACTTTACTGGAGTAGCTAAGTCCTTATTTACAACAAGGCTTAATGAACAAAAAGTCGCAATTTGTCGTAATCGAAAAAAATTAACAAGTTTATCTATCTTTTTTCTCTGTTATCGGTTAAAGTTTGCGGATAAATATTTTGTCAATACTGTTATAGACAGTAAAAACAATTTTACATACCTAGACAAAGCAACTCTTTGCTTGATGAGATTGCTTCAAATAGATAAACTGCACTCCTCATCTAGTCTAGAAGTATGATTTTTCGGTTTCCGAACCAAAACTGAGGAGCAAACACTAGGAGTTAATTACGATGGGAATTTTTACAAAGCTCAAGGATTTTGTTGGTTTGAATGAAGCTCAAGAGTACGAATATGAGTACGATGAAGCATCTAGCAATGAATACCAAGGTTTGTACCAAGAGGAAAATGGTGCAATCGCAGCCCCAGAGGCAGAAGAGCAACAAACTCGCCGCACACGTGAACGTCCTACAACATTAAGAGCAACTTCTGATGGTATGAGCAATGTAATTGGTATGCCTGGTGCAGCAAATGGTCTTTCCCAAGTAATGGTGATGGAGCCTCGCAGCTTTGAAGAAATGCCTCAAGCAATCCAAGCATTGCGTGAGCGCAAGTCCGTTGTCCTAAATCTCACCATGATGGATCCCGATCAAGCACAGCGTGCTGTGGATTTCGTTGCAGGAGGAACCTATGCCCTCGACGGTCATCAAGAGCGTATCGGCGATAGCATTTTCTTATTTGCCCCTTCCTGCGTTCAGGTTACTTCACAGTCTTCCGTATTAAACGAGGTTCCTATGCCTCAACCTCGTGTAGCGCGTCCAACTGCTGTACCCGCTCCCGCATGGTCTGCTGAAACCCCTGTGAGTCGTTTCGCACAATAATTAACTTAACTACAGCAATCGCCGTTATGATTAAAAACAATCAAGCACAAATAAAGTAGAAGCGGCGCATAGCGCCGTAACTGCCTAATTGATTTGTAGTTAGTTATTGGTGGATTCTTGAAATTTCAACTTGGACTTGTTGGTGGCGGCATAATGGGTGAGGCAATTTTGTCTCGTCTGGTCGCCAGTAATTCTTATTTGCCATTTGATATATGCGTTAGTGATCCGATGCCAGAGCGTCGGGATCTGCTTGCGAAAAAATATGGCGTGCAGGTTACGCCAAATAATTTAGTGGCTGCTGAAGCAGAGATTATGCTCTTAGCAGTTAAGCCTCAGTCGTTAAACGCGGCTGCTATTGGTCTAGCTGATTCTCCTGCACCCTGTGTTGTGTCAATTTTAGCTGGTGTAACTTTGGCTCAATTAGAGGCAGTATTTCCCTCTAAAGCAATTATCCGAGCAATGCCTAATACACCCGCGCAGGTAGGTGCAGGAGTAACTGCGATCGCGGCAAATACTCTGGCGACAGGTGAGCATTTAAGATTAGCTCGCAAAATTTTTAGTGCGGTTGGCACGGTGGTAGAAGTTGCCGAATCGCTGATGAATGCTGTGACTGGACTATCAGGTTCGGGTCCTGCCTATGTGGCGGTGATGATTGAGGCGATGGCGGATGGTGGAGTTGCCGCAGGTTTGCCTAGAGCGATCGCGCTACAACTAGCGACCCAAACTGTTTTAGGAACAGCGCAATTAGTCATCGAAACAAAGCTACATCCTGCCCAGTTAAAGGATCAAGTAACGAGTCCTGCGGGGACAACGATTGCAGCGATCGCTCAGTTAGAAAAAGCAGGCTTGCGTTCCGCTATGATAGAAGCCGTACTTGCAGCAACTCGTCGTGCTGATGAGTTGGGCAAATAGTAGTTTTTTAAGCCATTGCGCTGCAATGACTTGGTTGTGAAATTTGGGAGTTAGAGGTTTTGGATTATCGTCAGGCGGGTGTAGATATTGAAGCAGGTCGCACCTTCGTGGAGAAAATACGGGATTCAGTGGCAAAAACCCATCGTGCAGGTGTATTAGGTGATCTCGGTGGTTTTGGTGGCTGTTTTGAAATTCCTGCTGGTTATCGACAACCCGTTCTGGTTTCAGGTACGGACGGTGTTGGCACAAAGCTTAAAATTGCTCAAGCTGCTAACAAGCACGATACGATCGGCATCGACCTTGTTGCCATGTGCGTGAACGACGTGCTGACCTCTGGAGCCGAACCGTTATTTTTCTTAGATTATTTAGCCACAGGCAAACTCGATCCTGAACAACTTGCCGAAGTGGTGAAGGGGATCGCTGAAGGTTGCCAGATCGCAGGTTGTGCTTTGCTTGGGGGCGAAACTGCTGAAATGCCTGGATTTTATAGTGTTGGTGAATATGATGCGGCAGGATTTTGTGTGGCGATCGCCGAAAAATCCGAAATGCTCAATGGCACACAGGTAAACATTGGTGATGTGGTCATCGGTCTCGCCAGTTCAGGCATCCATAGCAATGGCTATAGCCTTATTCGCAAAATTATTGAGACTAAAAATTATAGCTGGGGCAAAAAATTAGAAATTCCCATTTCGCCCGAAACCCAAGATTTAACTTTGGCTGAAATTTTTCTAACGCCAACTCAAATTTATGTGAAGCCAGTTTTAGCGGCGTTAAAGGCAAATCTAGGTATTCACGGACTCGCCCATATTACTGGTGGCGGCTTGCCTGAAAACTTGCCTCGTTGCCTCGGTAATGGTCAAGCAGTGCAAATCTTCCGCAATAGTTGGCAAATTCCTATGCTCTTTCAATGGTTGCAATCTGAAGGAGAAGTTCCTGAATCTGATATGTTCAATACTTTCAATATGGGTATTGGATTGGCTGTAGTGGTTGATCCCCAGAAAGTTGATGAGGCGATCGCCTATTTTCAAGCCCAAGAATTTACCACCAATCGCATCGGTGAAGTCATCGCAGGCGAGCGATCGCTAATCTTTGTATAGAATGAATCTAAATTGCTGAATTTAGTACATCCCTAAAGACGCTGACAAGGCTTGTAGCGATCGAGGATTGATATATGTCTGCAATGAACTTTAATACATCCAATCAAAGCTTGCGTCAGTTATTAGGTAACGGCTTACTCTATCGTGTGCCGCCATTTCAGCGCGATTACTCTTGGACAGACGAAGAATGGGATGACCTGTGGCAAGACATTCTCGGACTATTTGCCGAGGATGGCGAGACAGCGCATTACATGGGCTATCTAGTGTTGCAATCTTCCAATAATAAGCAATTTGACATCATCGATGGGCAACAGCGCTTAACCACAATTAGCATTCTTATTCTCGCGGCCCTTGATCATTTGCAAAAATTGGTTAGTCTAGCGATCGAGCCTGAAAAGAATCAAAGACGTAAAGAAAACCTCCAAAATAGTTATATCGGTTATGTTGATCCCGTATCACTTGTACCGCGTTCCAAGCTGGAACTAAACCGTCATAACAATCGTTTTTATCAGACCTATCTAGTACCGCTTGTCGCCATACCTGTGCGTGGATTAGATGCTTCGGAGCATCAACTTCGGAAAGCATTCAATTGGTTTCGCGACAAAATTGCTGCCCATAGTCAACAAAGTGGTGAAAATGTAGCGATCTTTGTGGATACGATTGTTGACAAACTTTTTTTCACAACGATCTCCGTTACCGATGAACTAGATGCTTTCAAAGTATTTGAGACTCTTAATGCTCGCGGAGTCAGGCTGTCCTCAACCGATCTACTCAAAAATTACCTTTTCTCGATTATTGCTGCAAGTAACACCCATGAAGTTGAACTCAAAGCTCTAGAAGAACGTTGGCAAAGAATTGTAGATGAACTAGGTAGTGAAAGCTTTCCCGACTTTTTGCGTGTGTATTGGAACAGTTGTCATCGGTTGGTGCGTAAAGCGGATCTATTCAAAACTATTCGTCGTCATGTTGTCACCAAGGAGCAAGCCTTTAGTTTACTGAGAGAACTCGATCGCTCAGCGTCAATCTATGCGGCGCTACGGAATCCCCATGAGTCAATCTGGCAACCAGAGGAAAGAAAAGCCCTAGAGCAACTGTTGATGTTTAATGTACGTCAGCCGATGTCAATGCTAATGGCTGGTTATCGCCGATTTGCCGATAGTCAACGGGCTGTATTTACGCAGCTACTTCAGGCGATCGCGGTCATCTCCTTTCGCTATAACGTGATTTGTAATCTCCAAACCCAAGAGCAGGAAAGGGTTTACAACATGGTTGCTTACAAGATCGATGACCATACACTTAAAAACTTGCCAGAAATTTTAGGGGAACTCCAAGAGATCTATCCTGACGATAAAGTTTTTAAAGCTGCTTTTGCAGATAAGGAACTCAAAACTACCAATTCACGTAATAAGAAAATAGTTCGCTATATCTTGTTCCAAATTGAAAAGCAAATTTCAGGTCAGGGATTTGACTTTGAAAGCGATATATATAATTTGGAGCATATACTTCCCGAACATCCTTCAGAAGCTTGGTCATATATCGAAGAACCTAATCAAGATAAATTTATTTATCGTCTTGGAAATATGACTCCAATCGAGAAGAAAGCTAATCGAAAGATCGGCAATGAGGGTTATTCAGAAAAGATTGAGGCATTGAAATCAAGTTGTTTTAAAATTACCTCTGGCATTCCTGAAAAGTATGATCAATGGAATGAAGCAAAAATCTCATCTCGACAAACATATTTTGCTGGAATCGCCGCATCTATTTGGAAGATTGATTTATTGAAGAAAACCTAACAAGCTCTAGTTTGCTGTGAGGAGGACTTCATATAAGCGAAACTTGCTAAGTAGCTGGGCATAATTAAAAAATAGAGCCAAAAGGTGTAGCGCAGTTTGCGGCACTGGACAGTTACAGCGCTTTGTGCTCAAAACCAAACCAATATACTTCCTGAAAGGATTGCTTAGCAATCCTTTCAGGAAGTATATTGTGGTTCGTTTGATCGAAAACTGCTGCAAAACGTTAGTCTATGCAAATCAACGACCAAGACAGTTGCCATTCAAGCCAATCACTTCTTTGCTGCTTTGTGGGGATATGTGAAATTGGAGATTATCAAACTTAATTCTAAACTCAATCATTTAGCTCTCAAATCCAAATTATATATAAAGGCTTTGCAGCAATCTCACTTGGAATGGCAGTCTCTGAAATCTTTTTAGACTTCTGCGTAACATGAGTCAGAGTAATAGTTTCTCGATGGCTAAAGATAACTCTTTTAATTTCACAGGTTTGGAAAGATATTCATTAGCTCCTGCTTCCAAGCAACGTTTACGATCACCACTCATAGCTAAGGCTGTGAGAGCAACAATGGGTATATGCACTAAATTCGGATCAAGGCGAATTTGTCTGATTGCTTCTAAGCCGTCAAGTCTAGGCATTTGGATATCCATCAGGATCAGGTTAGGTCTTTGTGATTTGGCTAGAGCGATCGCCTCTTCACCATTTTTTGCTACCACGAGACGATATTCCTTAGCGTGAAGGTAGGTAGAAATAGAAATGATATTCGCCTCACTATCTTCTGCTAATAAAACTAGAGGTGATGACAATTGATCTGATTGTGTAGATGGTCTTAACTGCTCGCTGGGAGAGAGTTTTTTCACTTCAGCAGGAAGAAGTACTTCTACCTCTTCATAGGGTAAGTCAATCGTAAAGCAACTGCCAACACCAAGCTGACTCGTGATTGACACATCACCACCATGCAATTCCACTAGTCGTTTTACCAAGGTCAGTCCTAAGCCTGTGCCTTCGTATTGACGATTAAGATCACTGTCAACTTGGATAAAGGGCTTAAAGAGTCGATCAATATCTTCAGAAGCAATACCTATACCAGTATCAATGATACTAAACCGTATATAAGTTCTGGAAGATTTCATTTCTTGCTTGACAAATGGGAATGTCACTTCTAAGGTGATAGTCCCACCTTTAGGCGTGAATTTAACCGCATTAGTAAGCAAATTGATTAAAGCTTGGCAAATCCGTCGTTCATCAACTCTTAAGTTAGGTAAATTAATTGGTAAATTAATGAGTATTTGAATTCCTTTCTTATGAGCTTGTTGTTGGATAAGGGTTAGGCTAGTTTGGCAAAGTTGGTCAACGCTAACAATACTATATTCAAGATTAATTTGCCCTGATTCAATTTTAGCAACATCAAGAATGTCATTAATTAGCGATAATAAATGGTAGGCACTGTTTTCCAATATTTGACAGGCTTTAATTTGTTCCTCGTTGATTTCCCCAAAAATTTGATCCTGTAATCCTTCAGTAATTCCTAAAATTGCATTGAGGGGTGTCCGCAGTTCATGGCTCATATTCGCAAGAAATTGACTTTTTGCCATATTGGCTTTCTCCGCCGCTTCTTTGGCTTGCTTGAGGGAAACCACCTGACTGGCAACTTCCTGCTCTAAATTTTTAGTCAATTTACTTAATTGTAAGTGGGTTCTAATGCGAGCTAAAACTTCACGATCTTGAAATGGTTTAGTAATAAAGTCTAAAGCGCCGAGATCAAAGCCCCTAATTTTGCTATCTAAATCTGTTAAAGATGTCATAAAGATGATAGGAATTTGAGCAGTTTCTGGAGATGACTTGAGCTTTTGACAGACACTAAAACCATCCATCTCAGGCATTTGAATATCTAGCAAAATAAGATCAGGCAATATCCGTGATACTTGGAGTAAGGCGCGTTTTCCACTCGTTGCGATCGACACATCATAACCTTCATTACTTAAAGTTTTTGATAGAACTTCTAGATTAGATGGAACATCATCAATAATGAGGATTAGGCTGGGAGATTTTGGTGGGTGGACAGTCATAAGGTTACTTTTGATCTTTTTCAATTTCGCTCTAATACCGCTCAAGTTGTAGATATTAAAACATTAGAGACTCAATCTATTCTATTTGAAACTGTTTTACCATTTGAGTGATCTTCTTTATACAAGGAAGATGTCGATCGCTTTGCTGCCCAATCTGATCTACAATTTAGACCAATTCTATTAATATAGCACTGCAAGGGATAGATAAAAACAAACCTAAGACTAAAGTGGCGGCGCGAAGCACTGTTACTTTAGTCTTAGGTTTTGATTTGTCTTATGTCTTGCAATGCTATAGACCATTTTGGAGTTAATTCTGAGAGTTGTCACAAACGGTCTGAGAGCGGAATAACAGTGTTATTATTCTGATCGTAAACCTGACGCTGCTCTATGAGTGAGGAGAATAGGAGGACTTGATTCAAAAGTATTTCTGGGTATTGCTGAGACCTTTTTGCTTCAAACCTAGTCTTAGTTTTTTTTCCTTGTGTCTACTCCGTCAAACTCAGGTTAACTCAATGGGACTTTTTTAGTTTTAAATGATTAGATATAGCAATCAGTAGCTATGCATAAATAACATTAAAACCCAAAACCAGAGCATGGGTCGTTCGCTCTAGTTTTGGGTTTTAATTATGCCGAGCTAATTAGAGTATAACAAGTAAACCATTTTAAAATTTAAATGAATTAATTCTCAATTTGGCGAAATTCACCTAATCAATTTCCTGAATGTTTTGCTACACTTGCAGAAGATAAGCAAACTATATCGAGCATCCATCTATGAGAAGCAAACTAATACTGACCAAAGAAATACTAAGTTTACAATATTCACTTGTTGGTGATCGATTTGATGAAACATGGGAAGCCCCCCTCTCGATCCTCTTAGGACTTGGACGAGCAGCAGGTGCAGATTTTGTCGAATTTTTTCTAGAGAGCAACCATTACATTAGTTGTCTTGCGGAAGATGACACAATTACCAGTATTTCACCAAGGCTATCGACAGGGGCTGGAATTCGTGCATTTAAAGGCAAAGCCGATTGTTATGTCAGTACTAATGATCTCACTTTTCTAGGATTAAAATCAGCTCTAGAACGTGCTCTCTCAATTCTTGGTTTAAAGATTCCTTCTCAAAACTCCATTATTCCATCCATTCAACTAGAACTCTTTCGTGATTATGCCTCTAAAAAAGGTAAAGAAACATGGATTAATCAATGTAGCCCCATGCGGGAAATGGGTGACATTCTTCTCAGCGCCAATCAACTCCTTGCCAAAAAAGGTAAACATATCCAATCAAGGCGATCGGGCTACTTCCGCGATTGGCAAGAAGTCCTAGTAGCAGCGAGCGATGGTACGTTTGCTAGAGATATTCGTCTTACCCAATCAGTTGGCTCTAACTTGCTTTGTGCTGATGGTACAAACCGTTCCTCAATCAACAAACGTGTTGGTGGCACAAGCGATCCCAGTTATCTTCGCAATTGGAACTATGAACCAGTCGTTGATGAAATCGTTGAAGCGGCTGGCAAAATGCTCTATGCCGATTATGTTGAGTCTGGAGCTTACCCAATCATCATGGCAAATCAGTTTGGCGGCGTAATCTTCCATGAAGCATGTGGACATCTCCTCGAAACTACAGGGATCGAAGCCAAAACTACACCTTTTGCAGAAATGAAAGGTCAGAAAATTGCCCATGAGAATCTAACTGCATGGGATGAAGGCAGATCCACAGAAGCATTTGGCACAATTGATATGGATGACGAGGGAATGCCTACCCAACGAACATTATTAATTGAAAATGGAATTCTCAAGAACTTTATTAGCGATCGTGCAGGGGAATTACGCACAGGACATCCTCGTACAGGTAGTGGTCGCCGCCAAAGCTATGCTTACGCTGCGGCAAGTCGGATGAGAAATACCTACATTGATGCTGGAGAATTTTCGCTTGATGATCTATTTGCTTCAGTAGACAAGGGAATCTATTGCAAAAAGATGGGTGGTGGTAGCGTCTTACCCACAGGACAATTTAACTTTGCTGTAGATGAAGCCTATTTAATCGAACATGGCAAAATCACTAAACCTCTGAAAGGAGCAACCCTCATTGGTGATGCTAAAGAAATCATGCAGGAAATCTCCATGAGTTCAAGCGACCTAGAACTTGCCGCAGGTTTTTGTGGCTCCGTTAGTGGCAGTGTCTATGTCACCGTTGGTCAACCCCATATTAAAGTTGATGCAATTACGGTTGGTGGTCGATAAGGCTAGATTGTTTTTGTCGCCTAAGCTTAGCGAAGATTTCAAAAACTTGTTTCATAGTGATATTAAGTTGTTTTTTATTGTTGTCTAGGGTATGCTCATTGGCTAGTTATATACTGTGCTAAGAGCCTATAGCGGTTTTCATTTTGCCTACGGCAAAATGAAAACTCAAAACTCTTAATGGGACTGATTTTTTGTTTTCAAATGAGTACACACTCATTTGAAAACCGCTATATAGCAAAAGAAACGACTATATACTTTATAAATAAAGCTTTCTAGTAAGGTGATCGGGTCGTGCAATCAAATGCAATCAAATGTAATCGATGTTCTTCAATCAAAGGTACTTGTTGTTGACGATGATCCAGACATTCGCAATGAGTTAGCGTCCGCATTGATGGATCGCGGTTTCATTGTGAAAACTGCTGGTGACGGCAGTGAAGCTTTACTGTGCGTAAAATTGTATTCTCCCGATCTCATCTTATTAGATATATCTATGCCACAGATGAGCGGCTATGAAGTTTGCCGAGTCCTTAAAGCAAATACCGAGACAGAAGATATCCCAATCATCTTCATTAGTGGCAATGAAGGCATTCAAGACAAACTGGAAGCTTTTGCCTGTGGTGGCGCTGACTATATTACTAAGCCTCCGCAACTGGCAGAAGTATTTGCACGTATGCATTTACATTTATCCCTAAGACATGTACAGATACACCTTGCTCAAAAGAATCATGAACTATCCAATGCAATATTTGAGCGGGTAGCACTGTTGAAGAAGTTGCAACGCACGAACCTACTGCTTCATGCTCAAAAGGAAGCTTCCATTGATGGTATTTTTGCAGTTGATGAACAGGGAAGAATTGCAAGTTTTAATCGTCGCTTTTGTGAAATGTGGGATATTCCTCATAGTATTTTAGTTGGGAATAACATGAGCGAAGATAAAAGTGATGACCCACCATTAGGAACTTTTTTAATCAAATCCTACCTACCTGATGTCTTAGTCAACTTGTTAGAAACTACCTATGATGATCCCGATGTAATTAGGCGAGGAGAAATCATTTATGGCGATCATATTTTTGATTACTACACAAGCCCGGTCAGTTCTGATCAGAATAAGTTTTTTGGGTTAGTTTGGTGCTTTCGGGATATAACTGCCAAAAAACAAGCAGAGTTATGTCAATTGCAGCTAATGGAGGATCTCCGTAAGGCAAAAGAAGAAGCCGAAGAAGCAGTTCGCACTAAGGCCGCATTCTTAGCAATGATGAGCCATGAAATCCGTACACCTATCAATGGAGTAATCGGCATGACTCAGTTATTAGTGGGAACGGAATTGAATCCTGAACAAAACAAGTTTGTCCACACCATTCAAGTTAGTGGCGAAATGCTGCTATCGGTAGTTAATGATATTTTAGATTTCTCCAAAATTGAGTCAGGCAAACTGGAATTAGAAAATGCACCTTTAGATGTCCGTGCTTTAGTTAGGGACATCTATGATGTGCAATTAGTCAAGGCAAAGGAAAAGAAGCTCAAATTTGAAGTAAGTATGCATTCTCACGTACCACCATATATCGTTGGTGATGTAACAAGGATCAGGCAAATTTTAGCAAATCTAGTTTCTAATGCCCTTAAGTTTACCGATACAGGTGCAGTTAGAATTAATGTCAGATTAGCATCTGATCAAGCTCCTATCGTTGACCGTCCATTTCAATTGCTATTTTCCGTGAGTGATACAGGCATTGGTATCAGTGAAGATCAAATGCAGAGGCTATTTCAGCCATTTTCTCAAGCCACTGCTGCGACCTCTCGTAAATATGGTGGTACTGGCTTAGGGTTAGTGATTTGTAAGAGCTTAGTAGAAGTAATGGGTGGCAACATCCAAGTTGAAAGTAAGATGGATCATGGTTCTACTTTTTCTTTTACAGTAACAACCAAAATTGCAAAGGAAGCACCAAACTATACTTTGCAGGATGCTATGAGCAAGCCTGTGAGTCGTTCGGGGCGACTAGCCGATCGCTTCCCTTTGAAAATTTTGATTGCTGAAGATAACTTAATTAATCAAGAGTTAGCAATGGCAATGCTCATTAAAATGGGCTACCATCCTGATGTAGTAGATAATGGGTTAGCGGCACTCGAAGCCGTACAGGTCAATAACTACGATCTTCTCTTACTAGATGTGCAGATGCCTGAAATGAATGGGCTAGAAACTGCAACCTATCTAGTCAACCATTGGGATGAGTTACAAGCTGGCTATGAGCGACCAACGATTATTGCCATGACCGCCAGTGCCATGCAGGGCGATCGCGAAATGTGTTTACGAGCTGGAATGGATGATTACATCAGTAAACCGATTATGGTGGAATCTCTCCAGCGTACGATTGAGAAATGGGCAATCGGTGGTCAATTTAATAAAGATCAAAATTTAGACATTTTTGAAAGTAAGCATATTGACTCGGTGATTGATCTTACTGCGATCAAGAATTTGGAGCAAATTAATCCTAATTTAATTGGTCGATTGATCCATTTATTTACAACAGAAGAAGCCCCTATACTTTTGCAAAATCTCCGACAAGCGATCACCAATAATGATTTCAAGGAGGTCAGCTATACCGCACATGCTCTAAAGGGTAGTAGCAGTATTTTAGGTGCAAAAAATCTAAGTAGGCTATGTCTAGAAATAGAACTAAAAGGTAAGCATGGTAATAGTACAGGATTACCAGAACTATTATCCGAAATTGAACGGGAATATATAGCTGCTTCCCAAGAACTTTCTGAATTAGAAAGCTAGAATGAGAAACCCAAGTTTCGTAGTTCTAGCTTTCATCGTTTTGATATGAAAATGTTTCTAGCCTTGGGCGGTACATCTTCACACCAAAATCATTACCTCTCTATCGTTACCACCAATTTTTATGTTGTGCATCCAAAATCTTTATTACCATCCACCTGCCGCACCAGAAGCAATCCTGAAAAATATATCGTTTGAATTGCAGGATCGCCAACTTGGTGTCATGGTTGGACCTAGTGGCTCTGGGAAAAGTACATTACTAGAGATTTTGGCAGGATTTGTGGAATGGACTAGTGGCAATATTTATTGGAAATCTCAAGAACTCACTCCCGACCACCTCCAGCAGATATGTGGATTAGTGTTCCAGTTTCCAGAGCGACACTTTTGTGGCAGTACAATTTTAGAAGAATTACGTCTTGGGCATATTGAGCTTGATAGCGATCGCATTCAGAGTGCTTTGAATGCAGTTGGACTAAGCCATCTAAATCCAAGTACATCACCACAATCACTGAGTGGAGGACAGCAGAGACGATTAGCATTGGCAGTACAGTTAATTCGCCAACCAAGTTTGTTATTGCTGGATGAACCAACCGCAGGATTAGATTGGTCAATGCGAAGACAAATCTTAGGGATCCTAGAAGATCTGAAAAAAAATTGGACAATTCTGGTGGTCACTCATGAACCAGAAGAACTGGTTTCTATGGCAGATCAGACTTGGGTGATCGCTCATGGAGAAATAGCTTAATTTTTATTGAATGTTCTGGCAAACCCTTTGCTAGCAACATTTTTGAGCAAAAAATTAACGTTTTGCTGGATGGCAAAGCGCTAAAAGATTGACGTTTGCTATACACTATTGGCAGATAGTAACTAGATAATTCACTATGACCTTCACAACAGAATCGCCAATATCTCCTGTAGAAGCAGAATCTAGTTTTGCACCAACAACTAGTCATATTGTGCAAACCATCCAAACTGTTATTGCTACTATGGATGCTGATAACTCAGCTCTAGAAAACCAGACAGAGGATACGTGGAAATTCCAATATGGCACTATAGAAGTAGTAGTCAATATCACTGGAACTGAACCAAGTGATACATTTACCGTCTTTTCGACCGTATTAAATGCCCCTTTCAAAAATGAGGCAAAGCTAACTCGATGGCTGCTAGAAAAGAATGCTACAGATACCTTTGAAGCAAGATATGCAATTCAAAATGATAAGGTATTAGTTTTGGCTTCTCGCTCTGTCGAAGATCTCTCACCTGCGGAGATTTCGCGTATCATCACCATTGTGGCAGCGATCGCTGATGATAATGACGAATTTCTAAAAGAAAACTTTAGTGCTTAAGAAAGCATAGATTTTGGGTGATGCAGCTTTGCTGCATCACCCAAAATGGTAGTCATTCAATGTAATTGTGTTGCGGGCGCGAAGCGCCCGCAACACAATTACTAAAAAAATTACTTTGCAGCAATACCCCAAAAATTTAATTCAAAGATATTGATAATTCTAATAAAAACTACAGTTTCGACTTCGCTCAGCTAGATTACCCCGAAGACTGATCAAAGTCGAAGCCTATCTGTAAGTTATTTAAAACAACTATATGAGCAAGTCATGGCATATCGTCCCCTATTCTGAGTCATCGGGAGATCTGCATATGGCTCTAGACAATGATTTACTTGATCGACATAGTAACAATCCGCAAACTCCATCAATTCTAAGATTTTATCAATGGACACCAGCTGCCATCTCCCTCGGTTTCCATCAACAGAAATATCCTGATCGCTGGCATGAGATTGCCCAACAACATCAGCTTGATATTGTCCGTCGCCCTAGTGGTGGTAGAGCAGTCTTGCATAAAGGTGATCTAACCTATGCTGTCATTACTAATGTGGAATTAGACGGCAAAAAGAGATCGCACCGTGAAATTTATGAATATATTTGTGAATTTCTGATCACAGGTTTTGCCCAATTAGGAATTCCCATTACCTACGGACAGTCAGGACGTGGATATATCCATAATCCCAGTTGTTTTTCTACAGCCACTAACGCAGATTTAATAATTGCTGATGGGAGGAAACTAGTTGGTAGTGCTCAAGTTTATCGTCGCAATTCCGTCTTACAACATGGCTCCATTGCGATCGCTCCTGACCATCACATATTAACAGAACTATTTCAAACCAAAGTTCCCATCGTCGGATGTGAAGAACTATTGCAGAATCAGCATCAAAATTTAAGTGCAGAATTAATCAGGAGCTTAACGGCGGCGGCGCGGCAACACTTTCAATCGGAGTTCTTGTAACTCACGCTCAGTTAAATTGCGCCATTCTCCCACATTCAGGTTATCTAAACGTAAATGAGCGATCGCTACACGTACCAGTCGCAGCGTCGGGAATCCTACAGCAGCGGTCATCTTCCGCACCTGACGATTTTTCCCTTCCGTGAGAGTTAACTCAATCCATGCCGTAGGAATAACTGATCGAAATCGAATCGGCGGATTACGTGGGGGTAAATCTGGGTCAGAGTCAAATAATTTTGCAATCGCAGGCTTAGTCCGATAACCTTGAATTAGCACACCATCCCGCAATTGTTGCAATGCATTTTCTGTGGGAATTCTTTCCACTTGTACCCAATAAGTTCTTGGATGTTCAAACTGCGGGTCTATTAAGCAATGCTTTAATTTTCCATCATTGGTCATGAGCAGCAATCCTTCGCTATCAAAATCCAAGCGACCAACGGAATAAACTTCAGGGATATCAATATATTCTTTTAAAGTAGGGCGTGGTGATGTAGCATCACTCGTAAACTGGCAGAGCACACCATAGGGTTTATAGAAAAGAATATATTTAGGGATATATTGGCGATCGCGCATAAGTTTCACGCATCAGATAGTACACAATGCCAACCCACTTATTGTAAGTTAACGTCAGTTCATCGAACACGAAAAATGGTAAGAATCACCATGCAATTTTTACCACTTCGGTCATTTGTGCCTTTATTTACCAAGCACAAGATTATTTTAGATATCTTAGAAATTTTATACCAAGATAAATACGCTTATAACGTTTTTCAGTCTAGTGAAGTACAGAGGATTGTTTGAAAAGCGCTATATATCCCATCCCTCACCCTTTATCTGTTTACAGATAGAGGGTGAGGCTTTCACTTAACCTCTAAACGCTGCTGAATATAATTAAGAAGTTGCGCGATCTTAATTGGTTTAACTAAATAATCACTGACTCCTGCTGCCAAATAGCGATCGCGATCAACCAAATCTCCCGAATCTGACATGGCAATTATGGGAATATTTTTAGTAATAGACTCTGACTGAATTTGGCTAATGCCATCCAAGGCAGGCATGCCCGAAAGTTGAACATCAATAACTATCAAATCAGGTTGGGATAAACGAACATACTCGATCGCTTGTTGCCAAGATTTTGCCCAAAATAGACGATAACTCTTAGCCTCTAAATAGCTAAAATAGGTATTCATAATTGCATTATTTTCACCTACTAACAAGAAAAAAAACGATCTAGATGATAATGCCTGAGGTTGATTTTCTATTGTCTCACGACCTTTGGATTGTTGCAGAGAAAGCATATTTGAGTAACTAGAACATAGACTACAAGCATTTATAGGTAACTCAATAGCAAAACAACTTCCCTTATTGATATCACTTACTACACTTACATTACCTCCATGTAATTCTACTACCTGCTTCACAAATGCTAATCCTAATCCAGTACCTTGATATTTACGATTAAAATCACTATCTATTTGCACGAAAGGCTGAAATAACTTTTGGATATTTTCTGGAGCAATACCGATCCCCGTATCCACTATAGAAACTCTCATATATCCATCTAAAATTGCATTTGGATTTGGCACATCTGAAGTGAATTGATTGACTTCTATGGTAATACTACCTCCTGATGGAGTGAATTTAATTGCATTGTTCAGTAAATGTACTAAAACCTGCTTAATCCGAACTTCATCCAAATATACATCGGGTAGATCAGAAGGAAATATAGATATAATCTGGAGACGCTTTTGTAATATCTTGAGATTAACTAAGTTAAGGCTTGATTCGCAAACTTCTCTAATTGAAGTACTTTTACAATTTAGTTTAAGTTCTCCTGATTCAATCTTGGAGATGTCAAGAATATCATTGATTAGCTTCAGTAAATGATATCCACTGTTATCAATAGTATTTAAGGCTTGCATTTGATGCTCATTAATTGATCCTAAAGATCCATTTTTTAGTCCCTCTGCCATGCCTAAAATAGCATTTAGAGGTGTACGAATTTCATGACTCATATTTGCTAAAAATGCATCCTTAAGTCTTGAAACTTGAGTTAATTGAAGGTTAACTAGAGTTAACTTTTCATTCTGTTGGCGTATTTTTTCATCAGCTTGCTGGAGAGCAATTAATTTTTGTTCAAGTTGCTCAGCAATATTTTGTTGTTTGATTACCTCACGCTCTAAATTCTTTGATAGGTCTCTAATTTGCAAATGTGTTTTAATTCGGACAACTAACTCTCTTTCATTAAATGGCTTCGTAATGTAGTCTACTGCGCCTGACTCAAACCCTCTAATTTTACTATCTACATCCATTGAGGCTGTCATAAAAATCACAGGTATTTGACTGGTTTGATCATTATTCTTGATTATGTTACATAATTGAAATCCATCCAGTTTAGGCATATGTACATCTAACAATATTAGATCGGGAATTTCTCGAGATAGCAATCTTAGAGCACGTTCTCCATTATTTGCGATCGCTATGTCATATCCTTCATCACTGAGGATTTCCATAACAACATTGAGATTTGCTTGTTCATCATCAACTATCAAAATTAAAAATCTTTCACTAGGTGAACCCACGAACATTTGTTTATCTCTTGTTTATATTAATTTTGTTCTTCTATTAGATTTATTCTACTTTTTTAAGATAAATTTCTAAAATTATTAATAAAAATTTATAGCAATTGGTGGCGATGCAAAGTAATTTTTTTAGTAATTGTGTTGCAGTCGCGAATCGAACGCAACGCAGTTACATTGCATGAGTACCAAAATAGGATTAAACATTAAACTTACCCAATTCAAGATATTTAAGAATAGTACTCTCAATTAATTCATCTTCAAATTCCATTGCCATTTGGGTTAATTGATGAATAAAAGGTTGGTAGCGATCACTCTTTTGGCTAATTAATTCTAGATATTGAGTAAACTTAATAAACATTCCCTTTTGGGATAATCCTAAGAGAATAAGTAGATCCTCAGATGGCGGTGCAATTATCTCCAGATCAGTGGATTGATTTTTTATAAAGTCAGAAGAATTTTTTGTCTCCTCATATTGCCATATTAGTTGTAAATGCTTAGAAATTAACTCTAATAAATAGTCAGCATCGATAGGTTTTGCTAAGAAATCATTACCGCCCAGTTCTTCAGTTTTTTGTTGCTCTTCATCTGATACTGATGCTGAAGATACGATCACAACTAAGTCCTTAAGTGCATCACTATTACGGATTTTCGTCAAAAGCTCAAAGCCATCCATAACTGGCATAATAATATCTGTAATGATTAGATCATAAGAGTACTGACTGATTTTAGTTAAAGCTTCTAGCCCATTCTCTGCTTCATCAACTTCAAAACCGATGGCTGTCAAAAAATTAACAAGTACCGAACGATTTTCCCAACGATCATCTACAACTAGTAAGTGCCGAGGTTCACCTTCATATCCTATTATTTGACTACCATTTTTAGCAAATATCTTCTGTTCAAAACTATTAGTAGTTTCACAAAATAAATCAAAGCTAAAAGTACTACCTTTCCCTAATTCGCTACTAACTTCAATTCGACTTCCCAATAAACCGATAAGTCTTTGACTGATTGACAAACCTAAACCTGTGCCTTCCACATGTCGTTTATTGTTGCCAACCTGTTCAAAAGCATCAAAGATTTTTTCTTGATAACAATTATCGATACCAATTCCTGTATCTTTTACTTGAAAACGTAGTAATACTTGAGTAGATATAGCAGATTGCTCAGAGCTTGAAGATATTTGATTTGAAATATTTTGAGAACTTAAATTTTGGATACTAAGAGTGACATTCCCTTGATCAGTAAATTTAATGGCATTACCAATTAGGTTAATTAACACTTGGCGTAGCCGCTTATCGTCAATAACAATACCCTCAGGCAAATCTTCTTCTAAGTCAACAATAAATTGAATCCCTTTTTTCTCTGCTCGTAATCGACAAATCTCAACTACACCCATCAAAAAGGATTGCAAATGAATCTCATGCGAAGTGATTTCTATCTTACGCGCTTCTATTTTAGATAAATCTAAAATGTCATTAATAAGGGTTAACAGGTGAGAACCGCATTGATGAATAATATCAATCCCTTGGCGTTCTTTTGTGTTGATTGTCTTCGAGCGACTAAGAATTTGTGTATAGCCTAAAATACCATTGAGGGGTGTACGTAGCTCATGGCTCATACTTGCTAAGAATTCACTTTTGGCTTGATTGGCATTATCAGCAATTTCTTTAGCCTGACTTAAGGCAAGGGTTCTATCTGCAACTCTTTGCTCTAATATCTCAAATGATTCTTTAAGTTGTAATGACATCTTATTAAAGGCTTTAGCCAAAACTTCTGCTTCTAAAATTCCATGGGTATTTACTTCCTGTTCTAATTCGCCTTCAGTGATCGCCTTAGCAGCAGTCGTTAGTTTTTTCATTGGTTCAACGATTAAACGTGAACTAAAGACTCCAATGCCAGTAGCAGCCAACAAGGTGAGCAGACAAAGAAATATAGTAAAAGTAGTATTTTCGTTTATTTTCTCCATAAAATCATCTTCAGGTACGACTAGGACAATGATCCAGTCAATACCGCGTTGCTCTTTAATGGGAAAAACTTCCACAAACTGTTTTTTGCCATCAAGATCAAAATCTAGTTGTTGTCTCACCGAAATCTCTTGAATTCCTTGCGAGCCGACAGTTAAACGCTTCATTGTAGATTGAAGTAGATAATCTTGACTTTGAGAAGCTTGGATTTTAACTGCTTTATTTCCATTAATAGTGAAGGGTTGCGAGATCCTAGAACTGGCAAGTAAATCTCCAGTTTTACGTTCAATTGCAAATATCTGACTGTTTTTGGTAATTTGAAGATCTGGTTGTTTGATGACACGAGTAAGATTTTCTAGATCTAAAGTTACGCTTACGACCGCAAGCAAATCCTGTTGATTAGCATTTCGATACAATGGTTGGCTCATGCTTATTCCCAATGCAGGTTTTTGAGAACGTACTAGAGAAAAGATCTCAGTCCAACTAGCTTTTTGATCTTTGACAGCCTTTTTATACCAAGGGCGATCGCGAGGATCAAATTTTTCTTTGGCAATTAAATCCGTACGCTGCCCTTGAGGATTAATTTTATAGACAAACCGATTGGGCACTGTCGATTGATCGCGAATCTTGACTATGTTCTGACCATCTTCTAATTTTTGATATAGGATAAAATCTCCATTGGGTTTTCCAATCTGCCAGAGTCCACTGGGTGAAATATTTAGAACATTCAATAGGTACTTATCTAAACTAGATATATCATCAAAATAAGATTGCTCATTAGCAAGATCAGCAGCTATAAGATCAAAAAGAGCATATAACTGTTCAAAATAGTTCTTAAATTGGTTTTCAAGATTATTACTTGCTTCAGTCCGTAGTTGAGAGGCAACATTATTTACCGCTTCTCTTCCATTTCGTAACGATAGCCAAGCAGTAAGCCCCACAGCCACAAATGTTTGCAGAACAAAGGGTATCACGATAAGCGATCGTAAAGGGATAGAAAGAAATCCTGTTCGACTAGATTGATTGAGTTTATTATTAGGTTTCAGATTGTGATCATTCATAAATTTCCTCCTACAAATATATTTGTAAATTAATGTGTTGAGGCATCCTTAACGTAGAAGCTTTTCTCTCCCCTTCTCCACTATCTACTTTGCATCTATATATCGATTTTCAAGCACTCGAGGTATAGAGGTTGTTGTCTCCTTTAAAAGCGGAGAAACCAAACCATATTTCACTAGATTGATAAATGATATAGAAGAATGTTTAAGAGTGCTACAAAGTAATAATTTCTAGCATTTCTCTGGGATTCGTAACAGCACAAAGCGCTGTAAGAAAGTCAATCTTAGTTTGCTTGTCAACAACTATAGATCCGAGACTTTGGGCATCATTTAACTCAACTAACATCTTGCTTTACCTCAGCCAGATTAGGTTTAAATTGTCTACATTATTTAGGTAATTATTATGATTTTATTCCCCCATTTACTAATTTATTGTAATGCTATTAGTGCTAATTTGTCCGCAAAATATAAGCATTTCTTTTTATAAAAATTTGGCGATCACATCTCCCTTGGAAAGAGTCATTTATGAAGAAGATTGTAAAGATATAGCAATCCTAAAGGGTTTGTGGAAGCGTAAACATTCGGGTTATGCTGCCACAAATCCAAACATTTCCAAATAATTCGGGTCTGCCTATACATCTTAATAAAGAGAAAAGTGCTGTAACAATTTTTCAATCTATTTGGATGCGGGCTAACTAGACAAGAAAGGTTGTTAATTCCCTTTTTTCCCTAATAGATTGGGCAAAACCTTCGTGGTGCAGAAAAGTATGGAAACCCGCATTATGTCGTATTCTTAAACTAAGACGTATTTTAACAGCTTTTACTAAAAGCCTTGTAAATAGGCTATTTAAAGAGATCAATTTGCCTGAATAAAATCTCAAATAAGACCTCAAAAAGTTTTCAGCACCAATCAGGGGAAACACTATATTTTTGTTTTCACTTTTCCGATACATATATTCAGCTAAAGGATTTATTGGCGGCATTCTATCCATATATAAGCTTTGAGGTTAGAAAATAGTGATTTTGTGAGTGTTGCTTCTGACCATGATTCCGAGTTAGAGATTACTTACTATGCCCAGTAGTTCTCTTTTGCCTCTAGTCTTAAAATTCTTCATGACAAGCCACTCAAACTCAAAACGAATAGGATTCTCTACAAGTATTTGGCGTATTGACTTCGGTTCTTTCAATGTAAACCTGATAAAAAAAGATAGACTTCTGACGCATAGTATCGAGAAAGAATGTAATATCGTATGGCAAATTCTGGATTGTTAAAGCAATAGCTAGACTAAGGTGATTTAGGTAGAACGAAATGAAAGATGACCAAGAATATAAATCAATTGGCTGTTGGGAATGTACAAAAGGTGCAGGGTTGGGGTTTGACTTCACAATGGCATTTCAGCCAATCGTTGATACTACATCCAAAAAAATTTTTGCTCAAGAAGCACTAGTAAGAGGCATAAACGGAGAACCTTCTGGAGAAATTTTAGGACTTATTAATGATGCAAATCGCTACCGATTTGATCAGGCTTGCCGTGTCAAAGCAGTGCAATTTGGTGCGTATCTAAATATTGATTCCTTTATTAGTATTAATTTTTTACCCAATGCAGTTTATCGACCCGAATTATGTATTCGCACAACAATTGATGCAGCCGAAACCTTTGGATTTTCTGTAAAACAGATCATCTTTGAATTTACTGAATGTGAAAAAATAACCGATTATGTCCATCTGCATGAAATTATTCAATATTATCGAGATACAGGATTTTTGACGGCGATCGATGATTTTGGTGCAGGCTATTCTGGACTTAACTTATTAGCTGATTTTCAACCTGATTTCGTCAAGTTAGATATGGGTTTAATTAGAAATATTTCCCATAACAAGAACCGTCAAGCAATTGTAAAGGGGATCATTCAAGTATGTAAAGAACTAGCCATTAAGGTTATTGCTGAAGGTGTAGAAACCTATGAAGAGTTAACGATTTTACAATCTTTTGGGATAGAACTATTTCAAGGTTATTATTTTGCTAAACCCAAATTTAAGGGCTTGGCAGTTATCCATAATTTATAAATGATTTGCAATTTATTTTGGGGTTATGAATTTGGATTAAAAGCTCGTTACATTGCTTAGCTCAAGTTAATAATTATTTCAAACACACCTTAAACTCAGCATAAATACACTTTAAATATACTTTTTAACAGAACTTGACATTCAGGCAAAGTTTCTATGCCCGTATATCACCCTATTTATAGATGACGATCTCCCCCAGTCAACCTAGTGTGGAATATCCATAGATTAAAAACCAGTAGAATTCAAGTATTAAGCATGATTCATCAATTAGCAGTTCGCTTAGGTGTGTCGTGTGTGCTGCTCGCAACCTTGCCTCTCGCTACCGACGAAATCATCAAGTATGTGCAAGCCCCACATATCTTTTCAGGTATTGGCGCGATCGCCTCATGTATCGGAGCCTGTGTCCCAGTTTTAACCCTATTCCGCAATTCTGACTGAACTTCAGAAAACGCCATGAAAGTATTGCTTGATTATGCCCAACGTCCAATCACAATTCTGATCGTGCCATCTGATAATACTTCTTGCTGTTCGATCTCAAAACCGTGTTGAGTTGCACCTTGTAAGACAACTTTAGCTGCATATTTCTGATTGAGGTCTCCTAAAAACTCCTTCATATTTATGCCTAATCCCCACATATCAGCAATTAATTCATAGAAAGCACCTGCTTTCCGAAAGCCCAGATCATAGCCATTGGGCATAGGGATCACATATTCCGCAGTAGTAGTATTACCGTGATAGCCACGAACTAAAGTATTTGGTTTGACTGGATATCCAAGTTCTTCTAAGGCTTGTTTCAGCAAGTCCCCATTTTTGATTTCGATGGCGATCATTGTGAAGTGGGACATAAAATTTCAAGAGAAAAAGAGCACTTGACATCTCCATCATTCTAGATTAATCGCAAATTTTCTTAATTCTTGGAGTAGTTCTTCATCATTAGATGCGGTACGTGCCCCCGACTCTGCCGCCCATTGTTTGAGAGACTCGATTTGTTGAGAGGCGATCGCAGCTAATGGTACTGTTTCCTCAATAGCACTAATAATATCTTCAGTGGTGAAGTCTTCTCGGTTGCCATTACTACCACGACCAAAAGCCCGATGAATACCATCAATAATTACTTGCTCGATCTCTGCTCCACTAAAATTTTTGGTGTGTCGCGCTAAAAGTACCAAATCAAATTCACGTAATCGACTGGGGCGCAATTTTTGTAAATGCACTTTAAAAATTTCTTGGCGTTCCGACTCGGTTGGTAAATTCAAAAAGAAAATTTCATCAAACCGCCCCTTGCGTAAAAGTTCGGCAGGCAAAATTCGTACATTATTGGCAGTAGCGACAATAAATACAGGCGCAGTTTTTTCCTGCATCCATGTAATTAATGTGCCAAACACACGCCGACTTGCCCCAGAGTCTCCATCAATTGTTACAGTGACATTACCAAAGGCTTTATCGATCTCATCAATCCACAGTACACAAGGAGCTGTTGCCTCAGCAAGTTGAATCATTTGCCGCATTCGACTTTCACTTTCACCAACATAACTCCCAAATAAACGCCCTATATCCAATCGCAGCAGAGGTAAGCGCCATTCATTCGCGATTGTTTTCGCCGATAAGGACTTACCAGTACCTTGAATACCGACTAGCAATGCCCCCTTTGGAGTGGGAATACCATAACGCTTAGCCTCTTCAGTAAAGGCATCACGACGAATCCGCACCCATCGCTTGAGATTATCTAATCCCCCCACATTTTTGAGGGATTCGTTCACCGTAAAAAATTCTAAAATGCCCGTTTGTCTTATAGCTTGTTGCTTTTCTGCTAGTACTGCATCAATATCTGAGTCATTAACTTCTTCCTTCTCGGCGATTGCCTTAGCTAAAACCCTCTGAATCCGAGTTCGACTTAGCCCCTGACAAGCCTTGACCAATTGCTCCCAAGCCAAATTAGACAAATTCAGTTTATTAGCAGAAATTTTTTGTTTAATTAAATATTCGATTTCAGCGATCGCTGCTAAGGGAAAGTCAATCGCTGTAACTTCTTCAGTTAATTCGGCAGGAATTTCTAAAGTATGACTCGTCAGGGCAATGGCGCGGCGATCACGATTCAAATCCCTCGACAGATTCTTTAACTCACGAATTATGGCTATATGGCGCTCATTATGTGGATATTTAAGGATCGGATGCAAATCCCGCAATACATATAAAACGTTATCCCCATCTTTAGTTAATTTATCGCGCTGAGCAATCCGTGATAAAGCTGCCATCACTGATCCCTTGTCAGCATTATTGTCGCTCCATCCTCGCGCAATATCCCAAAACAAAATGCGACGACTGGGGCTAGATTGCAAAGCCACCTCCGTTAAAATTTCCTCAACTGGCTCTTCTTCGGCTGTCACTATATATATAAGTGGATATTTTGCCCGAAGTAAAAGATCAAACCGCTCTATCAGAGCCTGATAAACTCTGCTTTTACTAGGAGATATGGGTTCTGGCAAATGTGTTGACATAACCGCAAGTATATAACAATCGCAACTTCACAATTCTCAGCACATAAAAAAGTGGTAGCAAGAGGTACTACCACTTTTTTCACACGAAGCCAATTTTTAGACTGCGGCAAGAACTGGTTCTTCGAGCTTGGTTAATCTTTCGGTTAACAATTCTTCTAGGGTAACCAGTGCTTTGGAGAAGCCTTTAATCCCTTCATCAAGTTTCTCAGATGCCATGCGATCGCTAGCGTGCATCGCATCAAATGTCGCCTTATCCATGGGGATCTGAGAAATTTCTGCTTGAGCAGCGATTATTGGATCAAGCTTACGGACTAGATCTCCCTCTGTATGCAGCAACTCATCTAGCAAAGCAGGAGAAATAGTAAGGAGATCGCAACCTGCTAACTCCACGATCTCACCCATATTGCGGAAACTTGCACCCATAATTTCCGTGTTATAACCAAACTTTTTGTAGTAGTTATAAATACGCGACACTGATAATACCCCTGGATCTTCGTGAGCAGGGTAACTATCGCGCCCCGAATCCTTCTTGTACCAATCGAGGATACGCCCCACAAAAGGAGAAATTAATTTCACCCCTGCTTCTGCACAGGCGATCGCTTGATGCAATCCAAACAGCAAGGTCAAATTGCAATGAATACCTTCTTTTTCTAACTCCTCAGCCGCCTTAATTCCTTCCCAAGTAGCTGCGATTTTAATTAAGACCCGTTCACGGGAAATCCCATGAGACTCATATTGAGAAATTAAATAATGTGCCTTAGCAACAGTTGCCTCGGTGTTGTAGGAAAGACGCGCATCTACCTCCGTCGAAACTCGCCCTGGAATAATTTGCAAAATTCTGATCCCAAAGGCGATCGCTAAGCGATCAAAAGCCAAAGAAACCACCTGAGTGGGCGAGGCATTTTTTCCTAAGTCTTTTCTTGCTTCTAAGAGAGTTTCATCCACAATTTCTTGATACTGAGGCATTTGAGCCGCAGCTGTAATCAAAGATGGATTAGTAGTTGCATCTTGGGGTTTCACAATTTCGATCGCATGGATATCACCCGTATCCGCAACAACAACAGTCATTTCACGCAACTGATCGAGAAAGTTTTTTGGCAAATCACTAGGCATAAAATCCTCCTTATCACCAGTTATCACTGGCTACCTCTGTACGCCTATCTTAGCTTCAACAATTTTGGGGCTTAGCCAACCTTTAGAGTAATTACAAGATCATTCTCAATAGAGCTGCCAATCACTTAAATTACTCATATTAACAAATTTTTATTAAGAAGCTTATAGATCCAGTTTACTTAATACTCAACAGTTAATCATCTCAATTTGTTGCAGGATAAAGGATTGAGCCGATTAGAGGCATTCTAAACAATTGTTACAAACTCTCTGGAGCGACACAAACCTAAACCTATAATTACCTCATCGTGGCACAGCGACTCTTGTACAGCAGTACTTATCTCATTCATAGATTCAGCCCTATGAGAGAGCTTGCCTAATCGTTTAATCTACTTTGTCTTAACAGTCTGAGAGAGGAAAATTTACATGACAATAACTCCTCAAAAGCCAGACACAAAGGTAAAAGTTGCAGTTGATCGTGACGTAGTACCTACTTCTTTTGAGAAATGGGGACAACCTGGTCACTTTGATCGCACCTTAAAGAAGGGACCAAAAACCACTACATGGATTTGGGATCTTCATGCCAATGTGCATGACTTTGACAGTTTCACAACCGAAGAAGATACCGCCCGTAAGATCTTCTCCGCTCACTTTGGGCATCTAGGCATTATCTTTATCTGGCTCAGTGGTATGTACTACCATGGAGCAAAGTTCTCTAACTACACCGCTTGGTTGTCTGATCCTGTCAGCATCAAGCCCAGCGCCCAAGTGGTCTGGAATGTTTTCGGTCAAGATATCTTGAACGGTGACGTTGGCGGTGGTTTCCAAGGTATTCAAATCACTTCTGGTTTGTTCCATCTGTGGAGAGCATCTGGTATCACCACGGAGTATCAACTCCTCTGCACCGCAATTGGCGGTTTGGTGATGGCAGGTTTGATGTTCTTTGCTGGTTGGTTCCACTACCACAAGGCAGCACCTAAACTTGAGTGGTTTAAGAATGCTGAATCGATGATGAACCATCACTTGGCTGGTTTGCTCGGTTTGGGTTCACTCGCTTGGGCTGGTCATCAGATTCACGTATCAATCCCTGTCAACTATTACCTTGACAAGGGTGTTCCTCTGAGCCAAATTCCTGCCCCTCACGAGTTCATCCTCGACCCTCAGTTGATGGCAAATATCTTCCCTAGCTTTGCTCAAGGTGTAACTCCTTTCTTTACCTTGAACTGGGGCGCATATGCTGACTTCTTGACCTTCAAGGGTGGTTTGAATCCTCAAACTGGTTCTTTGTGGCTAACTGACCAAGCTCACCATCACCTTGCGATCGCGACACTTTTCATCATTGCTGGACATATGTACCGCACCAACTGGGGTATCGGTCACAGCATGAAGGAAATCCTCGAGGCTCACAAGGGACCTCTAACTGGTGAAGGTCACAAGGGTCTGTATGAAATCTTGACCTCTTCTTGGCACGCTCAGCTAGCTGTTAACCTTGCTTTGATGGGTTCTTTAAGCATCATTGTTGCTCAGCATATGTATGCAATGCCTGCTTACCCCTATATCGCAACTGACTACGCAACTCAAGTATCCCTATTCACCCATCACATGTGGATTGGCGGCTTCTTGGTTTGTGGTGCAGCAGCTCATGCTGGTATCTACATGGTTCGTGACTACGATCCTGCTAAGAACGTAAATAACTTGCTTGATCGCATGTTGCGTCACCGCGATGCAATTATTTCTCACCTCAACTGGGTATGTATCTTCCTTGGCTTCCACAGCTTTGGTCTTTACATCCACAACGACACCATGCGTGCATTGGGTCGCCCTCAAGATATGTTCTCTGATACCGCAATTCAGTTGAAGCCCGTCTTCGCTAACTGGATTCAAGGAATCCATGCTGCTGCTGCTGGTGTAACTGCTCCTTACGCAACTTCTAGCGTTAGCCCCATTTTTGGTGGTGACACTGTAGTTGTTGGTGGCAAAGTTGCTGCTGCTCACATGGTTCTCGGTACTGCTGACTTCTTGGTACACCACATCCATGCTTTTACCATCCACGTCACCGTATTGATCCTGCTTAAGGGTGTTCTTTACGCACGTAACTCTCGTTTGATTCCAGACAAGGCAGAACTCGGTTTCCGCTTCCCTTGCGACGGTCCTGGTCGTGGCGGTACTTGTCAAGTTTCAGCTTGGGATCACGTATTCCTAGGCTTGTTCTGGATGTACAACTGTATTTCCGTTGTAATCTTCCATTTCTCTTGGAAAATGCAGTCCGATATCTTCGGTACTGTTGATGCAAGTGGTACTGTCACCAATATGGCAGGCGGTAACTTTGCACAAAGCGCATTGACCATCAATGGTTGGTTGCGTGACTTCTTATGGGCACAAGCTTCCAATGTAATTCAATCCTACGGTTCGGCATTGTCGGCTTATGGTTTGATTTTCTTGGGTGCTCACTTCATCTGGGCATTCAGCCTCATGTTCCTGTTCAGTGGTCGTGGCTACTGGCAAGAATTGATCGAGTCAATCGTATGGGCACATAACAAGCTCAACGTAGCTCCTGCTATCTCTCCTCGCGCTTTGAGCATTACTCAAGGTCGTGCAGTAGGCTTGGCTCACTACCTCTTAGGTGGAATTGCCACAACTTGGGCATTCTTCCTAGCCCGTTACGGTGCAATTGGGTAAACTGGCTTAAATTTAAACGGAGAAATTGAAGTAAAAATGGCAACGAAATTTCCTAAGTTTAGCCAGGCTCTCGCACAAGATCCTTCAACCCGTCGGATCTGGTATGCGATCGCCACAGCGAACGACTTTGAAAGCCATGATGGTGTTACTGAAGAAAGTCTTTACCAAAAGATCTTTGCTTCTCACTTCGGACATTTGGCAATCATCTTCCTGTGGACATCTGGCAACCTGTTTCACGTAGCGTGGCAGGGTAACTTCGAGCAATGGATTAAAAATCCGCTCACGACTCGTCCAATCGCCCATGCGATCTGGGATCCTCATTTTGGCAAGGCAGCAGTTGAAGCATTTACACAAACCGATGCTGCTGGTCCGGTAAATATTGCTCTTTCTGGCGTTTATCAATGGTGGTACACCATTGGTATACGCACCAACCAAGAACTATTCGGCGGCGCAATTTGGCTTTTGATTCTTTCTTCCCTCCTGCTATTTGCAGGTTGGTTACACTTACAGCCTAACTTCCGTCCTAGCCTCTCTTGGTTCAAGAATGCTGAATCCCGCCTCAACCACCACTTGACAGGTTTGTTTGGTGTCAGCTCCTTGGCTTGGACTGGTCACTTGGTTCACGTTGCGATTCCTGAAGCTCGCGGTGTCCATGTAGGTTGGGAAAACTTCTTGAGCGTACCTCCTCACCCAGCAGGGCTTGCTCCTTTCTTCACTGGTAACTGGGGTGTATATGCTCAGAATCCTGATACTGCAGGTCATCTGTTTGGTACTGCTCAGGGTGCTGGTACTGCAATTCTTACCTTCCTCGGTGGCTTCCATCCTCAAACTGAAGCTCTTTGGTTGACTGACATTGCTCACCACCACCTCGCGATCGCAGTACTATTCATCATCGCTGGTCACATGTACCGCACCAACTTTGGGATCGGTCACAGCATCAAGGAAATCTTGGCTGCCCACAATCCTCCTAAGGGTACTCCTTTCGGTGGCTTGCTCGGCGAAGGTCACAAGGGTTTGTATGACACTGTTAACAACTCCTTGCACTTCCAACTCGGCTTGGCTCTTGCTTCCCTTGGTGTAGTCACCTCCTTGGTCGCTCAGCACATGTACTCGATGCCTTCCTATGCGTTCATCGCTAAGGACTTCACCACTCAAGCCGCTCTATATACTCATCACCAATATATTGCTGGTTTCTTGATGGTTGGTGCATTTGCTCACGGCGCGATCTTCTTCGTTCGTGACTACGATCCCGAAGCTAACAAGAACAACGTGCTTGCCCGTATGCTTGAGCATAAGGAAGCAATCATCTCTCACCTTAGCTGGGTATCTCTCTTCTTAGGTTTCCACACCCTTGGTATCTACGTTCACAACGACGTAATGCAAGCGTTTGGTACTCCTGAAAAGCAAATCTTGATCGAGCCTGTATTCGCACAATGGATTCAAGCTGCTCACGGTAAAGCTTTATACGGCTTTGATGTATTGCTATCTAATGCTGGCAGTATTCCTACTAACACTGGTGCTGCTTACCTTCCTGGTTGGTTGGCTGGTATTAACTCTGGTGACAACTCCTTGTTCCTCACCATTGGACCTGGCGACTTCTTAGTTCACCATGCGATCGCTCTAGGTCTGCACACAACCACCTTAATCTTGGTTAAGGGTGCTTTGGATGCTCGTGGATCTAAGCTCATGCCAGACAAGAAAGACTTCGGCTACAGCTTCCCTTGCGACGGTCCTGGTCGTGGCGGTACTTGCGATATCTCTGCATGGGATTCCTTCTACCTCGCTATGTTCTGGATGTTGAACACCATCGGTTGGACAACCTTCTACTGGCACTGGAAACACCTCGGTGTATGGCAAGGTAACGTTGCTCAGTTCAACGAATCCTCTGTCACCATCATGGGCTGGCTCCGTGACTACCTATGGCTCAACTCTGCTCAGTTGATCAACGGCTACAACCCCTATGGCATGAACAATATCTCTGTTTGGGCTTGGATGTTCCTCTTCGGACACCTAGTTTGGGCAACTGGATTCATGTTCTTGATCTCTTGGCGTGGTTACTGGCAAGAATTGATCGAAACCCTTGTATGGGCGCACCAACGCACTCCTCTTGCAAGTTTGGTTCAGTGGAAAGACAAGCCTGTGGCTCTCTCCATCGTTCAAGCTCGTTTGGTTGGCTTGGCTCACTTCACGATTGGCTACATCGTCACCTATGCAGCCTTCCTGATTGCGTCTACATCAACGGCTTTCGGTTAATCTAGCTTGCTAGTTAATTAAATAACAAAAATCCCTCACATTGCTGTGAGGGATTTTTTATTTATTGAGCGCCATATTGCTTCACCTGTTGAGGCTGTAGTGGTTGGCTATACTGTAGATAATCGCAATCAAGTTTAGTTGAGCGTGAAGCCGAGTGTGTTGCAAAAGTCTTTGGTTAATTTGAGAGTGCCAGTTGTTAGTCAAGCATAGATAAATAGAGGATTTTGAAAAAATGCAACTTTTTACTGTTGGTCATTCAAATCACAGCATCAAGACTTTTATTGAGCTTTTACAAAGGCATGAGATTACGGCTTTAGCTGATGTCCGATCGCGTCCCTATAGTCGTTATTTAACGCATTTTTGCCAAGCACAGTTAAAGGATTATTTAGAATCTGAAAAAATGCGTTATGTGTTTTTAGGACAAGAGTTAGGCGCAAGACCCGAAGATCAAAGTTGCTATGTTGATGGTAAAGCTCTATATGAGAGAATTGCAGCAACTGATTTGTTTACGGAGGGGATTAGGCGAATCTTAAAAGGCATAAAAAGTCGTCACAGAATTGCGTTGATGTGTGCTGAGAAAGATCCTCTTACTTGTCACCGAGCAATTTTAGTGTGTAAAAATCTCAAGGAATATGATCTGGATATTCAGCATATTAAAAGTAATGGCGATCTAGAATCTCATGGAGAATTAGAAGATAGGATGTTGGCTAAGCATGGATTCAAACAATTTGCAAAACCAATAGAAATTAGTCAACTTTCACTGTTTGATGCTTTATCTCTTGTGCAAGAAGTTGAAGAGTTAGACCGTGAAAGTTGTCTTATAGAAGCTTATAAAAAACAGGGTGATGAAATAGCTTATGTAGAAACAAAGGGAGAAGTTTATGCTTAGTCAGTCAGTTCAATTATTTACAATGGGCTTTACTCAGAAAAGTGCTGAGCAATTTTTTGATACTTTGATAAAGTCTGGTGTGAAAACAGTTATAGATACAAGACTAAACAATGTCTCTCAGTTAGCAGGCTTTACCAAGAAAAATGATTTAAAGTATTTTCTTAAACAAGTTGGGGGGATTGATTATGTGCATATTCTTGATTTAGCTCCAACTAAAGACATTTTGGACGAGTACAAAAAAAATAAAGGCGATTGGGGGGTATATGAGCATAAATTTTTAAAACTTATATCAGACCGTCAAATTGAGCAAAAGGTTACGCCTGAATTACTCAATCACGGATGTTTGCTCTGTAGTGAAGCGAAACCCCATAACTGCCATCGCCGCCTTGTCGCTGAGTATCTAAGTAAGAAATGGGAAAATATTAAGGTATGTCATCTTTAAAAAGAATTATTTGTCTTGCTAACTCATGGAAACTACAAGAGCGTTGCATCGCTGGTATTGACATTGATACGGGTAAATGGATTAGACCAGTATGCGATTCTCTATATCCAGAAGATGGTAAAGTGCCTGAGTCAGTTCGTCTCATTAATGGCAAAGAACCACAGTTACTAGATATCTTAGAGATCCCTTTGGCTGACACTGGTAACAACTTTGGCTTTGAGAGTGAAAATTTGTCAGTCTTGCGGGGAGATTGGCGATTAGCGGGGAAAGCTTTACCCTATGATTTAAACAATTTTTGTCCTGAAACTCAGTACATACTCCATAATTCAATCAGAACAGTTAAACCTTCCTATCTACAGAATTTGCCAGAGGAAAACCGTCAAACGTTGCAACTAATAAAATCAAGTGAGTTCTCAGTAACGAAGGTCGGAGATAAGTGGAAAGGTAACATAACTATAGCGAACGGTCAGTCATTAAAGAACCTCACTATCACCGATCCTTTTTTATTTAGTCAACTAGATAAAGGATACACACCACCTAATACTTGCTTTATCACGGTTAGTTTAAGTATGCCTTGGTCGCCTGATGATCAAGAGGAGGAAAAACCATGCTGGAAGTTAATAGCTGGTTGCATTCCAGATTTATTTCCTCAAATAGACCAAGAGATGGCAAGGGTGGGCTGGAGTATTGAACAAGGACGTAATTTTATTGAGATAAGGTTTGGTAGTGGCAAGATATCTCGCCGACAACTAACTTTTGAGGAGTTACAACAGTTTCTAGATCACCTCAAAAGCCTACCTAATCCTTATGATGAAGATTCTTTTTAAAGCTAGGCATAAGTTTTAAATTGAGATAATAAATTTATGACTAAATTGACATGGCAAAAATTTGGAGATGTTATAGGTAAAGCCCCTATAGCGTTTAGTCCTGATAGTAAGACTTTTATAGCTTGTAGTATTGATCCAGATTTGCGATCATTCAAATTTTGGGATATATCAGAAACACCTAATTTTTATCGATTTCAATTTATTAATACATCATTATCTTTCGGTGGCTATGATTTTTGGTTCTATCCTTGCCTAGCCATAAGTCCTGATGCTCAAAAACTTGCCATTTATAATGGATTTGATATTGAGCTATGGGATTTAAGTAGTGGTCGATTTTTAGATAGTTTTTTTCTTGCTGACGAGATAGATCGGCATTACGATTTAGAAAAGCCTTTACTCAGAATAAGTTTTATCTCTAACAAAAAATTAATTTTTGAGCTAATTTTAGGAGATAGCTACTTGTTCTACACTTGGAAGTATATGTATGAATACAATAGGAGATGTCTTAATTACTTAGGAATTTCTCGATTTCCTGAATCATGTCCTATTTTAAGTTTCTGTCACGATAGAAGTTTATTCTTAGTAATGAACTATAACTTACAAATAATCTCATTAACAAAAATAAAAAGTAATACTCCATTAGAAATTGATAATAATATTCCTAATTATTATGATGAATATAATGAAACAAAATATCTTGAATTCCAAGTTGTTAGAGAAATTAAAATAGACAATGTGATACCAACCTGTCTAAATGTTAGTCAGACAGGCTCATTTCTAGTAGTTGGATACTCTGATGGAATAATTAGGTTCTATGATGCTGGTACTGGAGAGTTAATTAGGTGTTTTTCTAAACATTCAAGTAGTGTTAAAAGTGTAGCTATTAGCCCAGACTGTAGAAGTATAGCTAGTGTTGGTGAAAGTGTAGATTTAGAGACAAATATTAAAGTATGGGATACTGTCACTGGGGAACTTAATGCAAATTTAACTAATTCGACTGGTGCTATTAACTCACTATTATTTAGTCCCGATAGTACAAAATTAGCTGCTAGTAGTGATAGCCAAGTTACTCTTTTTGCGTTAAAGCCTGAACCATCTGAGCCAATAGTTTATATGGATGACGATGATGTTCCATTTTAAATTGATTAGAATTGATCGCTGTTTGATTTTGTTGGTTTGTTGAGGGGCGATCGCTCTATTCAATTTCAGGCTTGATGATCTGTCATATATTTTTGCAGAACATTATTGATTAGAGTTTGATAACCGCGTGGAACTTGTTGTTTATACCAAGCCAAAACATTTGGATCAAGTCTCAGTGTTACGGGAACTTTGACAGGTGGAATATTAACTGTTGCATCTTGCCAAAAGTTAGCATTTGTCGCAGGAGCATCCGTATAGTCAATATCAGAATCCTTCATCTGACCAAGGATTTTCAGTTGTTCTTCTCTCGATATAGCCATAATAAATCCTCCTTTCCTCTTTATTCGCAAGTCTCACAGAGATAAGACGTATATTTTGACCTCGTAGGGTATAGACAGCAAGGAGAACAAACTCTTCCAAACATCCAAGGGCAATAAAACGAGATTCGCCATAATCTTTGCGATTATCAGGCTTTGCAATCCAACTACCTGAAAAAATTTCCTTAGCAAATTCAAAATCAATTCCATGCTTGGCAATGTTGACTTTGTTCTTTTGGTTATCCCATTCAAAGTCCATGACTCTACTGTAATCAAATAAAATACATAATGTCAATACATATAATATATTGCTGTTTGGTTGAGATTAGGGGCGATCGCTTGTATGGAATTTTTTATTTGACGATCGCCTATAGTTAATAGCGAGATTAGAATAAAGTGAAATGAGCGATCGCAGGAGTAAAGACTATGACTCAAACTATTGCAACAAAAAAATCCCTTTACGAACAAGATCTCAATCTCTGGCTAGAAAACGCGATCGCGCAGCTAAAGACGGGTGATTTGCAAAATCTTAATGTCGAAAATTTGATAGAGGAATTAGAAGGTTTGGCGGGTAGAGATAGGCGTGAGCTAATTTAATCAAGATATTGAGTCAATGCTTAGTGTGAATTTTTGGGAATGAGAAGCGATCGCTATTCAAATAATCACATCACAAGGCGATCGCCTACTGTAAAAACATATTAAAAAAAATAGCAGAAGTAAGGAAAGTGTTTTGGTTAACTTGAAAGCGGCAAATCTCAGACCCGAATCGATTGATGCGATCGCTGAGTATATGGATTCACCACTTCCACTTGAGATGTTACTAAAGGACATCAAGCCAGAATATGCGTTATCTTTGTTTGCCCAATGTCAGAACTTTGCAATGTTAGACG
>Ga0209972_10000222_pt1 | contig 57548 bp, 36 predicted proteins | sample NOAtaG_7_FD_187302 | JGI IMG/M metagenome (GOLD analysis project Ga0209972, IMG submission 187302) | Freshwater lake microbial communities from Lake Erie, under a cyanobacterial bloom - NOAA_Erie_Diel1S_2200h metaG (SPAdes) (version 2) | ecosystem: Environmental > Aquatic > Freshwater > Lake ... | reverse complement strand
GCTGCAGGTCACCAAGATTGGCTTCCAGCACCGGCAGAAGTTCCGCCAGCAGGTCAAAATTCCAGGGAATGCGGCCATTGCCGGGCAGACCTTTGCGCAGCAGATGCCATTTGCGGCCCAGCTTCTTCCAGGGCATCAGATCTTCCGGGTTCGCTGATTCGGCGGTGCCGAGAGCCACAAAGGACTGGCTGGCCTGCTGCAGGAAGCTGCGGAATGCCGGGGTGTCAACTTCCGCGCGATTCCAGATGCGGATGGTGACTTCCTGCCAGGCACTTTTCAGATTCCTCGCTTTGACTCGCGGTTCCCGTCCATAGGCCGGGATTTCCTGCATTTCATCCAGCGGTGGCAGTCCCAGTTCGGCATCGAGATCTTCTGTGTTGAACTGGTCACGACGAACGCGGAAGCACAGTGTCAGCAGCCATTCCGCGGCGGTGCGTGCATGCAGGAACCAGCCGAGACTTTTGGCGGTTCGGACTTCCACGGTGGAGCGATCATTCCAGTTTGCCGGGGCGAAGGCCGGATTTTTTTCCAGCAGGTCAATGACGAATTCGAGTGCTCGTCCGTCCCAGTGGCACGGTTTTCCGTTGTGGGCAATGCGATCCTGCAGGTGCCAGCGGCGTCCGTCCGTTTCCCATGGCAGTTTGGCGGCCTTGCCCAGCTGTTCCACGCTGACGTCACCTTCGCGGCGAGCAGTGGCGATGGTGGGATCGAACGTGTCGATCTGTCCGGTTTTTGATGCGGCCAGCACAGGAGCCAGCAGCTCGCCGGTCCACGAGCGCAGTCGCGGTGCGGCTGCAGCAGCTTTTTTGCGACTGGTTTTACCGGCAGTCGGGCTGCTGTCTGAGGCCGCTGCGGTGCCATAATCGGCCACGGTTTCCGGAGTGCCCTGAACCACAATGCGTCCTCCGCCGGCACCGGCTTCCGGTCCCAGATCAATGATCCAGTCGGCGGTTTTGATCACATCCAGATTGTGCTCGATCACGACAATGGTGTTGCCCTGATCCACGAGGCTGTTCAGGACACTGAGCAGTTTCAGGATGTCGTCGAAGTGCAGTCCGGTTGTGGGTTCATCCAGCAGGTAGAGTGAGCGACCGCGGTTTGGTCGACACAGCTCGGCCGCCAGCTTGATTCGCTGAGCTTCACCGCCGCTGAGTGTGGGAGCGGATTGTCCCAGTGTCAGGTAGCCGAGTCCGATGGCATCGAGGGTTGCCAGCGGTCCGCGAATTTTGGGTACGGACGCGAACAGCTGCAGGGCTTTGCTGACGGACATTTCCAGAACATCGGCGATGCTGCATTCGTTGAATCGAACGGCGAGGGTCTCGGTATTGAAACGTCGCCCGCGGCAGGTGGGACATTCGACCCAGACATCCGGCAGGAAGTGCATTTCGATTTTCTTCTGCCCCATGCCTTCGCAGTCTTCGCAGCGTCCTCCGGGTCGATTGAAGCTGAAGCGGCCCGGTCGATAACCCCGGACTTTGGCATCCGGCATGCGACAGAACAGTTCCCGAATTTCGTCAAAGACTCCGACGTAGGTCGCCGGGTTGGAGGCGGGGGTGGTGCCGATGGGGTTTTGGTCGACGATCACAATTTTGCTGAGCTGTTCGACGCCCAGCAGTTCGCGGAACACTCCGGGTGATTCCGTACTGAGGCTGAGTTTTTTGGCGACCGCTGGTGCCAGGGTATTCATGATCAGTGAACTTTTGCCGGAACCGCTGACTCCGGTGATGCAGGTCAGGGTTTTCAGCGGGATGCGCAGATCGATTTGTCGCAGGTTGTTCTGAGAGGCTCCGAGCAGTTCCAGGAACGGGCCGTTGGTGGCATTTCTGCGCTGCGGTGGCAGTGGAATGCTGCGGGCTCCGCTGAGGTAACCGCCGGTCAGCGAAAGTGCGGCCTGTTGCTTCAGTTCAGCGGGCGTACCTGAGGCAACAACGGTTCCTCCCAGTCGTCCGGCTCCGGGGCCGAAGTCATAAAGTCTGTCGGCTGCATCGAGGACTTCGCGGTCATGTTCGACGAGCAGGACGGTGTTACCGAGGTCGCGGAGTCGTTTGAGTGCGGCCAGCAGGCGACCGTTGTCACGCGGATGCAGGCCGATGGTGGGCTCATCAAGCACATACAGGACTCCGGTCAGCGATCGGCCGGCCTGACCGGCGAGCCGAATGCGCTGTGATTCGCCACCGGACAATGTGGGCATCCCGCGATCCAGCGTCAGGTAGTCGAGTCCGACATCAACGAGGAAGGTCAGGCGGTGCACCGCTTCGTTGAGCAGGTCACCGGCGATTTTCTTTTCGGCCTTGTTCGGTTTCAGGTTGTTGAGGAAGGCGAGGGATTCAGAGAGTGGCATGCGGCAGAGCTGCGGCAGCGTGGTGCTGCGGAGCTGCACGGCCGCCGCATCGGCCTCCAGTCGAGTTCCTCCGCAGGCGGAACAGTCACGTTCACCGGCCATTTCTGACAGTGAGTGCCGATGGGCATAGGACAGGCGGGAGGCGGCTTCGATGGAGGGGTACAGTCCGCGATAAAGAAAGCGGAATGGTGCCGCTGATTTTGCTGCCTGCAATTGCGTCGCAGTGACCTGCACCCATTTTTCGTCATCACCGTGCAGTACCAGTCGCTGCTGTGCCGGGGTCAGTCGGTACCACGGTTCATCGAGCGGGAGGCTGAAGGTTTCGGAGAGAGCTTCCAGCATGGCGGCGAAGACGGGATTGGTGGCCGGATCGGGCCATGAACCGACAGCTCCGTCGCGGAGCGAGCGTTCAGGGCCGGTAATCAGTCGATCCTGATTGGCGCCGAATTCCCGTCCGAGGCCTTCGCAGCTGCGGCACCAGCCCAGCGGGCTGTTGAAGGAGAATTTTTGCGGAGTCTGCAGTTCAAACGAACGTTCGCAGCTGCTGCAGGACAGGTTGAGGCTGAATCGCAGTGACTTCCAGTTTTGTTCGGGTTTGGCCTGATTGGCAAGCACCACCTGAATGGCTCCGCGACCGACATTCAGTGCGGCTTCGACTGAATCAGTCAGGCGACCGCGCTGGGCCGGATCCACGGAGATGCGATCGACGACAACGGCCACGGTGTGCTGGCGACGGTGATCGATCTCCGGAGCTTCCTCCAGACCGTGCGTGACTCCGTCCACCCGCACCCGGGCGAAGCCTGAGGCCTGCAATCTTTCCCAGAGGCGACTGAAGGGGACGGTGCGATCGATTTCCACGGGAGCTGTGATCAGCAGTCGGGTACCGGCAGGCTGCTGCAGGATGCGTTCCACGATCTGATCGGTGGTCTGCTGTTCGGCCGGTACGCCGCATTCCGGGCAGAAGATAGTGCCGAGGCGGGCATACAGAACTCGCAGGTAGTCATAGATTTCCGTAACTGTGCCGACGGTGGAACGCGGCGTGGCTCCGACAGTTTTCTGTTCGATGGCGATAGCCGGGCTGAGTCCCTGGATGCTTTCCACTTTTGGTTTGGGCATCTGTCCGAGGAACTGGCGGGCGTATGCTGACAGGCTTTCGACGTAGCGTCGCTGTCCTTCGGCATACAGAGTATCCATGGCGAGTGATGTTTTACCGCTGCCGCTGGGTCCGCAGAAGACGCTGAGCTGTTCCCGGGGCACCTCGAGGCTGACCTGCTGCAGGTTGTGCTGCCCTGCCCCGACAATTCGGATGGATCGTTCGGCTGCGAAGGGATCGGCTTTTTTCTGACGCTTTGGCAGTGAGGTGCTGCGTTTTTTGCGGTGAAATCCGGGCAGTACATCGCGGAGTGCTGCACCGGTATACGACTGGTCGCAGGCGGCGACCTGTTCGGGTGTGCCTTCGATGATGACTCGTCCGCCCCCCGAGCCGCCTTCCGGTCCGATGTCAATCAGCCAGTCGGCTGTGCGGATCACATCGAGATTGTGTTCGATGACGATGACGGTGTTGCCGGCATCGACGAACCCCTGCAGGACTTCCAGCAGCTTGCGGACGTCGGCAAAGTGCAGTCCGGTGGTGGGCTCGTCGAGCAGGTACAGGGTGCGTCCGGTGGAGCGACGTCCGAGTTCGCGGGCCAGTTTGATGCGCTGGGCTTCGCCTCCGGAGAGAGTGGGTGAGGCCTGACCGAGCTGCATGTAATCGAGACCGACATCGCGCAGTGTGTGCAGCAGCTGGCGAATCTTCGGGAAGGCATCGAACAGTTCGATGGCTTCGCGGATTTCCATATTGAGCACATCAGCGATACTCTTGTCGCGAAACCTGACTTCCAGGGTTTCGCGGCTGAAACGTCGGCCTTCGCAAACGGTACAGGGGACCCAGATATCGGCGAGGAAGTCCATTTCCAGTTTGGTCGCACCGTGGCCTTCGCAGGCTTCACAGCGTCCGCCTTCGACATTGAAACTGAAGCGACCTTCCTTGTATCCGCGAAGTTTGGACTGCGGCAGTTGTGTGTAGAGTTTGCGGATTTCGTCGAAGACTTTGACGTAGGTGGCGGGGTTGGACCGGGGTGTGCGGCCGATGGGAGACTGATCGATATCGATGGCTTTGTCGATCTGATCCAGCCCTTCAACCCGGTCATGCAGCCCGGGTTCTCCGACGCCGCCATTGACTTCCCGGTTGACAACCTGCCAGAGGATATCGTTGACCAGTGAGCTTTTGCCAGAGCCGCTGACACCGGTGACGCAGATCAGTCGGCCGAGCGGAAAGCTGACGGTGACGTTTTGCAGATTGTTGTGGCGGGCGCCGTGAACGGTGATGCTGCCGCGTTCCGGGGCGCGGCGCACTTTGGGAGTGGCGATGACCTGGCGTCCGGACAGAAACTGACCGGTGACACTGCGTTCGGATTTCAGGATGTCGTCCAGTTTTCCGGCGGCGACGACTTCTCCGCCCAGAACTCCGGGGCCCGGTCCGAAGTCCACGATGTGGTCGGCGGCCCGCATGGTCTCTTCGTCGTGTTCCACGACGATGACGGTATTGCCCTGATCACGCAGCCGTTCAAGGCTGGAGAGCAGCATGGTGTTGTCGCGCGGGTGCAGACCGATGGATGGTTCGTCGAGAATGTACACGACGCCGACAAGTCCGCAGCCGATCTGTCCGGCCAGTCGAATTCGCTGGGACTCACCGCCGGACAGTGTGGGTGCTGAGCGATCGAGTGTGAGGTAATCGAGTCCGCACTGCAGCAGGAATCCGAGTCGGCCGCGGATTTCCTTGAGGGCCTCTTCGGCGATGATTTGCTGGACGGGATCGAGTACAAGTTTTTCGAAGAACAGTGCGGCTTCCTGGACGGACAGGGCGCAGAGCTGCGGGAGGCTCAGTTCTGCCGGTCTGTTTGTTTTGCCGAAGGCCGGATGGTTGGTGCGAATGCGGACACTGCGCGCCTGGCGATTGAGTCGTTCGCCCTGGCAGGCTGAGCAGGTGACGACTTCCATGTGCTTTTCGAGCTGTCGTCGGCGCATGGGGTTGGCGGCGGTACGCCATGATTCCAGCAGGCGATTGGACCAGCCTTCCCATGTGCCACCGTGCTTCCAGACTCCGCCGCGACTGCGCCAGGAGAAGGTGATGTGGCGGGTGCCGGTTCCGTACAGCCAGAGATCCCGGGCCTGCTGAGGCATGTCCTGCCATTTCATTTTCAGCAGAGAATCGGCGGGCAGTCCGCAGTCTTCTTCGATGGCGGCAGCGGCACCAGCGAGAATGTGTTTGGGCCAGCGTCCCAGTTTGGACCAGTCCAGCAGCAGCAGGGCACCTTTCTGAATGGATCGGGCCGGATCAGGTACCATGCGGTGCAATGGGAAGCCGTGTCGCATGCCGAGGCCGCCGCATTCGGTACACATTCCAAGCGGGCTGTTGAAGCTGAAGAGCTGAGGGCTGGGCGGCTCGTAGCTCATGCCGCTTTCCGGGCAGGAGTATTGCGAGCTGTAAAGGCGGTCGACGGTCTTGCGGTATTCGGCCGATGTTTCAGCCACCATGTCGGCGGAGGAGTCGGCGGTTTGGCGGCGACCGGCAGCGGTGCGGCGTTCGGGCCCGCTGTCAGACGCTCGGGTACTGACGGAATCGGCGGAGCAGATGAGTCGTCCGTCACCCAGTTTCAAGGCCTGCTCAACAGCCTCGGCAACGCGTGTCCGCTGACCTGGTCCGGCGGTGAGACGATCGATGACGACGTCAATGGTGTGCTTGTGGTGTTTGCGGAGGGCTGGGGCTTCGGCCAGATTGATGGTTTCGCCATCCACGCGGGCCCGCAGGTAACCCTTCTTCATCAGGTCTTCGAACAGGTCCCGGAATTCGCCTTTCTGGTTGGCGACGAGCGGTGCGAGGATCTGGAAGCGGGTGCCGGCCGGCTGGCTGAGCAGGCTGTCGATGATCTGATCGGCGGACTGAGCGCGGATGGGCAGACCGGAAACATAGCAGTAGCCCTGTCCGACGCGAGCGTACAGGACTCGCAGGAAGTCATAAATCTCTGTGATCGTGCCAACGGTGCTGCGCGGATTGCGGCTGGTGGATTTCTGCTGAATGGAGATGGAGGGTGCGAGTCCGGTGATGGAATCGACATCCGGCTTGGGCATCTGGCCGAGAAACTGACGGGCGTAGGTACTGAGGGATTCGACGTAGCGTCGCTGTCCTTCGGCGTAGAGGGTGTCGAACGCCAGCGAGCTTTTGCCGGATCCGCTGACACCGGACATCACGATCAGTTTGTTGCGGGGCAGCGAAAGACTGACGCTCTGCAAATTGTGCTCGCGAGCGCCCCTGATCACGATATCCCGAGTCGTCATAGCTTGCATGCCAGCCAGGCCGCTGATGGTTCTGAGCTTCGGGGCGCGACGATCCCGAAGACCGCTGATTTCGGATACTGCGGATTGTAGGCATTCCGTGGCGGTTTGCCCGTCTGCGGGGCCGGACTGGCGGATTCTATTTCGGGTGGAAAAGCGGGTGACCGGCCGCCCGGAGTCTCATTGCCAAAATGGCAGCCCAACAGCGGGGTGCGGGTTGCCTTGTTTTTGTGCAGACGGGGCGTGCTTAAAAAACAGGCACCGGAGGGGATTGGTGGTGTGCATGAAAATTGTGCAGTGGTGGCTGCGGCAGGCTGGAGTTGTTGCTGAGGGTTGTTATCATTGTGACGGCGATGTCAAAATGATGACGGGTGTCCGGTCCTGACATTGCTCGACAGTCGCTGGCTGTCGTTCAGGGATGACGGTTTTGCACAAGGAGAAGGGAATGCTGGTGCTTTCGCGGAAGATGAGTGAGCGGATTCTGATTGGGGACGAGATTTCGATAACGATTGTCCGGATTGGCCCCAATTCGGTCCGGATCGGCGTTGAGGCGCCTCGGAACATGAGTGTTGTGCGGTCTGAGCTGTGCCCGCTGGGTTCGGTTCAGGAAGAGGTTGCCAGTGACGACTGCGTCCCACAGCGTTGATTGTGTGGAACAGCGTTGAGGTGACGGGCGATTGCGATGATGCGAGCCGGGTTATCCCGGCTCGTTTTTTATTTGCGCTGTTCGGCAGAAACTGCCGAAATCTGCTGCAGCTTGCTTCCGGTCTTGCGGGGAACTGTCGGATCTGCGGGAATTCTCTGCAGCGTCGGGTGATGAGTCGGCATAATTCCGGCGGGGACTTCGGCAGGGAGGTGTTTGATGGAACCGTTTGCAGAGCAGCAGAAGCCGTCTGTTCCGTGGCATCTCTGGTTGACCGCGGTGGCTGCGTGTTTGTTTTTCATCTGGTGTTTTGATCTGGTGCCGCGTGTGCTGACGGATGGCCTTGTGGTGGTGCGTTCAGGGTCTGTTGCTGGTCTGCGTCCGTCTGCGGGAGTGGAGTCGGGGGACTGGTCTGACATTTCGGGTTCTGCGGGTGATTTGTCGGAGCAGATGTCAGCGGGTGGTCAGGCGCGGCAGTCAGCGGACGACCAGTGGGTGGGTTTGACGGAGCCTGAGTCGTTTGAGTTGAGTGAGCCCGAGGCAGCTCGCGGGGCGGATTTGGGCTCTGATTTGGACTCGGATTCGGATTCGGAGTCAGCGGCTGACGGGGGTGTGCGTCAGGCGTCGTGGGAGGTGGAGCAGTCAGCGAGCGGGGCGGTGCAGCGGGCCTTGCCGGCAGAGCTGGCTGCTGGACTGCGGAGGGCGCGGGAGCAGCGGCAGCGGGATGAGGTGCTGGAATCGCATGCTGAGCTGTCGTCGCTCTATTGGAAGTATCCGGAGCAGCGGCAGCTGCTGACGAGTGATCTGCGGGAATCGGCGCGGGTGATTTTTTTGTCTGCGGAGCGGCAGTTCAGTGACCCGCACATTGTGGCGTGGGGTGAGACACTGGAGTCGATTGGTCGGGAGTATGAGCTTCCGTGGCAGTATTTGGCGCGACTGAACGGTGTTGAGCCGCGGGAGCTGCAGGCGGGTCAGAGTCTGAAGGTGGTGCGTGGACCGTTTGGTGCTGTGGTGGATTTGTCGGCGTTCACGCTGACGGTGCACATGCATGGCTGGTATGTGCAGGAGTATCGAATCGGGATTGGTCAGGACGGTCGGACTCCGACGGGCCGTTTCACAGTTCGCGAGAAGCTGGAGAATCCGACGTGGTACAATCCGGATGGCGGGGTTGTGGAGGCGGATGATCCGGAGAACCCGCTGGGTGAGTACTGGCTGGGTCTGGGTGATCACATTGGCATACACGGGACGACGGATCCGAAGTCGATTGGCCGGGCGGCATCGCGGGGTTGTCTGCATCTTGGGGATGCGGACATTCGCGAGGTGTTCGAGCTGCTGGGAACGGGTTCTGAGGTGGTGATTCGCCGTTGAGCCGCCGTTTCTCCGGGTTGTGAGAGGCTGGCGTGGCGGTTGAAAAGGGCAGGCTCCTGCGGGTACTCTGGTGGGACTTCCGCCGATGCTCGGCTGAAGTTTCGGTGGCATCACTTTGCGAGGAAGGTCCGGTTTGTGAGCACGTCCATTCAGCCGATACTGTTTAATGGAGCCTGGGTATCATCTCAGGCTGCAGGCACATTTCAGGCGGTGAATCCCGCAGTTCAGCAGCCGATGCCGCAGGTATTTCCGGTGAGTTCGTGGGCTGAGATTGATGCGGTGATTGGTGCATCAGCCGCTGCGGCTCGGGAAATGCGAGGCTGGCCGGGTTCTCGATTTGCTGACTTTCTGGAGGCATACGCTCTGGAAATCGAGGCTCGTGCGGACCAGCTGGTTGAAACAGCGCATGCTGAGACCGGGCTGGCGAAGTCGCCGCGACTGAAGGATGGGGAGCTGCCGCGAACGACGAATCAGATTCGTCAGGCGGCTGCCACGGCGCGGAACGAATCGTGGCGGGTACCGACGATTGATACGGCTGTGAATATTCGTTCGATGTATGGCCAGCTGGGTCCGGTGGTGGTGTTTGGTCCGAACAATTTTCCGTATGCGTACAACGGGATTGCGGGCGGAGATTTTGCGGCAGCGATTGCAGCGGGGAATCCGGTGATTGCCAAGGGGCATCCCAGTCATCCGGAAACGACTCGGATTTTCGGTGAGGCGGCTGTGGCGGCTGTGCGCAGCACGGGTATGCCGGCGGGGCTGGTGCAGCTGATTTACCGGACATCTCATGAGGACGGTTTGCGGCTGGTGTCGGATCCGCGGATTGGCGGAATTGGTTACACGGGTGCTCGTCAGACAGGGCTGCGGCTGAAGGCGGCGGCGGACGCTGCGGGCAAGCCGATTTATCTGGAGCTGTCCAGCATCAATCCGGTGTTTATGCTGCCGGGGGCCTTGTCGGAGCGTCTGGAGAAGATTGCGGACGAGTTTACGGCCAGTTGTCTGATGGGGGCGGGGCAGTTTTGCACCAATCCCGGTCTGGTGATCGTGCCCGCAGGAGCTCAGGGAGCGGCGCTGACAGCGGCGGTTGCGGCCAGGTTTTCGGCGGCCGCTGCGGGAACGATGCTGTCTGAGGGTGTTCGCAGCAGTTTCCTGAAGGCTGTGCAGACGATTCTGGCGGCTGGTGCCGAGCTGGTGACTGGTGGTCAGGCGGGTGGCGGTGTCGGGGTTTGCTGTCAGAATACGCTGCTGCAGGTTTCCGCGGCAAAATTCCTGCAGCATCCGGAGGTGTTTCAGACGGAAGCGTTTGGCAATGGTTCGCTGTTTGTGCACGCGGATTCGACTGAGCAGATGGCTGAACTGGCCGAACATCTGGAGGGTAACCTGACGGGTTCCATCTACTCGGATACTCAGGGAGCAGACGATGCGGCCTGTGATCGTCTGGAGAAGGTGCTGCGTACGAAGGTGGGGCGTCTGCTGAACGACAAGATGCCGACGGGCGTGGCGGTGGTGTCGGCGATGAATCATGGCGGACCGTTTCCGGCGACCGGTCATCCGGGCTTCACGGCAGTGGGGGTACCGGGTTCAGTGACGCGATTTGGCATGCTGCAGTGCTACGACGCAGTTCGTCAGCATCGTCTGCCTGCTGTGCTGCAGGATCGAAATCCTGGTGGTGTCTGGCGACGCATCAATGGTCAGTGGACTACGGCGGACGTGTGAGTTGGGGTGCGGCTGTCAGCCTGCGTTGTCCAAAAGAAAAACCTCCTGCAGTTTGCACAGCAGGAGGTTTTTTGTGGCTGAAGGCCGATTTTTTCTGAGCACTGCGGCGGTTGCCGATTACATGTGCGGCACGGCTGCGGCGGTTGCCGTGCTGAGAGTTTCAAGTGTTGAGCCGACGGTGCCATCCGGGTCCGGGTAGCGGAAGACTCGTCCTTCAAAATTCCTCAGCAGCAGATCGTTGCCGTCACGTCCGACGACGGTTTCGGGTTGCAGGACAATCTTGCCGCCACCGCCCGGTGCATCGATGACATAGGTGGGGGCTGCATAGCCGGTGGTGTGTCCCCGCAAACCCTGAATGATTTCCAGACCTTTGGAGACCGGGGTGCGGAAGTGGGCGGACCCGCTGATCGGGTCGCACTGATACAGGTAATACGGGCGAACCCGCATCAGCAGCAGCTTATGCACCAGTTCCTTCATGATCTCCACGCTGTCATTGACGCCCTGGAGCAGAACGGTCTGAGATCCGAGGGGGATTCCGGCATCTGCGAGTCGGGCGCAGGCACGAGCGGCTTCGGGTGTGCATTCGTCGGGATGCAGGAAGTGCACGCTCATCCAGAGCGGGTGATATTTCCTGAGCATACTGCACAGTTCAGGGGTAATTCGCTGGGGCAGCACAGCCGGCATTTTGGTGCCGATGCGGACGAATTCGATATGTGGAATGGCGCGGAGTCGTCCGAGGATCCAGTCGAGTTTTTCGTCGCTGAGTGCCAGCGGGTCGCCACCGGAAATCAGGACATCGCGAACCTGGACGGCATCTTCGAGGTAGTGGAAGATGGCTTCCAGTCGCTGCTGATTGGGCTGAATTTCTCCGTGCCCGACGACTCGCGACCGGGTGCAGTAGCGGCAGTAGGTTGAGCAGAAGTCGAGTGGGAGCAGCAGGACGCGATCGGGGTAGCGATGGACCAGTCCGGGAACCGGGCTGTGTCCGTCTTCGCCCAGCGGGTCATCTGCCTCACCCGGCATGCGTATGAATTCGCGAGTGGTGGGGACAACGGTTTTTCGCAGTGCCTGCAGCGGGTCATGGGGATCCAGCAGGCTCATGTAATAGGGGGTCACAGCGGTGGGCAGGAGCGTTCCGCCCATGGACAGACAATCGCGTTCTTCGATCGACAGATCCAGCACGCGTTCGAATTGTTCGAGAGTGCGGATGCGATGTCGGGACTGCCAGCGCCAGTCATTCCAGTCGTTGTCTGTTGTGTCGGGGAAAAATCGGGCTCGAAACAGCGCCGTGCGTTCATTTTCCTGGGGTCGTTCGGGCACGCGGGCTGTGTGTGCGGAGTCAAATCTGAGTCTGGAATCGCCGGTGGCGGGTGTGGGTTTTGCGGGTTCGCCACCGCGAGCCGAGCGGACGAGACCGGCCGGTTTTCGCAGGGCCCCGCTGCTTCCCGGGGGTTCTTCAAGATCCGGACCTGCAGCGACGTTTGCTGCACCGTCCGCCGCATCAACCTGGATGTCAGCCACCAGCGATTACTCCGGAAATCTGATTCGGCACCTGGGAAGCTGCTGCATCCACAGGGACCGGGCTGAAGTCGGCAAATTCTGGTCAGTTCCGGCCGACTCCATCCCGTACTGACGCTGCTGTCTGGTTTTCGATCCATCTGCGAGAGCGGGAGCGACTGACGAGTTGTCAGTCGGCAATTCCCGCCGACACCGAGCGCGCGGTTGTATAATTGTCACGGATTCCAATGCAATAGGGATGGAATGATTTCTTTTCGCAAATGGAAAAAATTTCGCGGGCTGATTTTGGGGGGGCCGGGTGTACCGAGGGGTTTTGTGGCTCCAGTCTTTGCGGATTCTGCTCAATCAGCTGCATTGACTTTTCCGATTAAAACACCCAGACGGATTTTGCGACGACCGATTTCCAAGGGGGGAAGCAGGGGGCCGCAATCCGGAGTCTGGCGGATCAGGCAGTTCGAGCGGTGCTGTCGGCGATTGGCAGTACTGATTTGGCACAGCCTTCCGTTTGTCCGGTTCTCGGCAGACATGCACAGCATGTCCGGGGATTCGTTGCGTGCATGCTGCAGGGATTGGGGCGGGCATGGAAGTCATACGGGTGCGGAACACTCCGCGGCACTGCGGCGACGATGAGTCACGCTGTCGCTGCCGTGTGAACAGGCTTTCGCTGATCGGCCGTCTGGCCTGTTCCTGCCTGCTGGCTGTGTTTTGGGCGGATTCGCTGCACGCCGATCAACTGGAAGAACTGGCCCGCCGAGCGGGTATTCAGATTATCGAACCGGGCATCTCGACAGCGGCGGTGCAGAAATCAGCAGCGTCGGATGTTCCGCTGGATCGCCTGAGCCCCGAAAAGCGGGCACGCGCATCTGAAGTGATTCAGAAATGCAATCAGTTCCGGCGTCTGCCGGTGCTTCGATACACTGTCGACCAGCCTGTTTATCACTATCTGATTAAGCACCCGGATGTTGCGGTGAGCACCTGGCGAGTGATGGAGATTTCGCATTTCCAGATGTGGCAGACGGGCCCGGCGGAGTACGAGGCGGAGGCCGTGGATGGTTCGGAGGGCATTGCCGACATTCTGTATCAGGATGAGAAGCAGACGCTGATGATCTGCGAGGGCAGCTACCATCATATTTTGCTGCCGCGTCCGCTGCAGGCATCGGCGCTGATCTGGTTTCGCAACTCGCTGACGCCCCACACCGGGGGCACGCACATTGTGACTCAGCATGTGGATGTGTTCGTGCACTTTCCCTCTGCGGCGGTGGCAGGTGCGGCAAAAGTTCTGACTCCGGTCACCAACAGTCTGATGGATCGCAATCTGTTTGAGGTGTCCTTGTATGCAGTGATGATGTCACGAGCGGTGCGTGATGACCCCGAGTGGCTGGCGGATATTGCGTCCGACATGGAAGGTGTGCTGCCACAGCGTCGGGCCGAGCTGCAGCAGGTGGTTCGCCAGAATCGCCCGGGGGCCGGGCGGGCAATCCCCGGCCGGGATGCGGCAAAAATGGACAGATCCCTGATTAGTTCACCCCAGTTGCTGTTTCTGGATCCTCCGGAACAGGGCACGGAGATTGTGGTGGATCCGCAGACGGGGGCCGCCGTTCTGCAGAATGTGTCTCAGTCGAATGATGCCCGTCCGTCCGGACCGACCGCAACCGGTCCGGGCGGGCGTGGCAACCGTCGAGCGGGGGCTGCGGCGGAGTGATGGATTGTGTGCAGGCTGCCAGTCGGCAGCTTTTGCCGATCTCGGCGGTGGCCGTTGTGAAAACTGTGCAGCCGACTGACTGGCAGGCCGGAACGGCGTTGAGTGTCAGGGGCGGAACCGGATAGTCTGGATCCTGGCCGCTGCAAACAGGGCTGCAGATTGACGGATCGGGTCCGTGGCAGACTGCAGCCGACTGAATTGTGCGGCAGGGGACTGCCGACATGAACAAGCTGCGGTTACTGGGCTGGCTGTTACTGCTGCCGTTTCTGGCGGGAGAAGAGTGTGCCGCGCAGGGCCTGAAGATCTCGACGCAGATCCGCGCCGTGGATCCGGCGACTCCGGATGGAGAGGGGACCGTCGTCAGCAGCAGTCTGACACTGTGTCACAACGGTCGGATTTTTGACTATGTGGCACTTGCCGATGAATTGTGTGTGTTCGACCCGGTGCAGAAGCATTTTGTCGTCGCCAGCGCATCACGCCGGATTCAGACGCGCGTCACCTTCGATGAAATCCGGCATCATACGGAAACCCGAAGACTGCGAACGGAAGAGTATCTGCAGGAAATGTCTGCAGGCGCGAAGACAGTGGGCGACGCAGAAATTCAGTTCATCCGGTTTCAGCTGAATCCTGAGTTTCGGCAGTCCTTCGAGCCTGCTGGAAATCTGCTGGTACTGGCCTCCCCTGCCCTGACCTATCGGATCGAGTTATGCCGCTGGGAGGATGCGGAACAGGTTGACCGCTGTCTGACGTGGCGGGACTGGACGGCGCGGCTGAATTCGGTGCTGCATCCGGATAACCTGTTCCCGGAACCGCGTCTTGAAGTGAATCGGGCGATACGCGAGCGTGGCGGCAGTCTGCCGGTGGTGGTTGAGCTGGACCGTCGTCCGGCGGTGAATACGGTGCTGCGAGCGGAGCATCAGATCACGACAGGTCTGTCGGATGACGACCACAGTCGGATTGCGAAATGGGAATCCATGCTGCGTTCAGAGGACCTGCAGACGGTTCCGCTGCGCAGATATCAGCAGACGGCCCTGGTTTCGCGAAGTCGCTGAACGGAAAAGTCTGCCTGGATTCTCTGACCGGCAGCTCTTCACCGGGAAGATTCTCGGGAAGAATCAGAAAGTGCGCTGCAATCGTGTTCCGTGCCGATTGCTGTAGAGCCGGCATGCATCGACTTACGGAAGAGTCCGTGGGCGTGTCCGGATATCGCCCTGATTCGCGCAGGTATGGACATGGTTCGGGTGCCTCTGGAAGAGCAGAGTGAAACTGAGCAGGTGGCAGCAGTTACACCGCCGCGAAAACGCGGTTTTCTGCGGTTCCCCCTGAAGGTCCTGCTGTTACTGACGCTGCTGGTGCTGCTGGCACCCAGTCTGATCACATGGACCGGTACTGCTCCTGCTGTGCTGCAGAAATTCGCTCCGGCACTGGCCGGGGCCGTGCATTTCCAGGGCTGCACGCTGCACTGGTGGACTCCGGTGGAGATCCGGCAGTTGATCGTGGAAGATCTGAGTGGCAGCCCTGTCGATCGACAGGAACGACCATTGCTGGCTGTCAGTCGCATTTCGACAACTCAGCCACTGTGGCAACTGGCACGGGCCTTGGGGGCGGGTACCGAGATTCTGATCGAGGATCCGGAACTGTCGCTGCGATCGAGCGCAGAGGGCAGCAATCTGCTGACGACACTTGAGCGGCTGGCGGGTTCGGGCCGCGACGGTGGCAGCAGTCCTCGTTTGCCTGAGTTGCGGATCCGGATTCGTCGCGGAACTGTTGAGGCTGTTCATCAGTCCGGTTCAGGTCCCGTGGCGGACGAGAGCCAGGCGTTGTCTGCGGTGCTGCGGGATCTGGAATGCAGTCTGCGTCTGCAGTCGGCTGATCAGTTTCCGGCTCTCAGCCTGACCGCGCGACTTGAGGATTCCGCGGGATCTGCAGACCTCGAGCTGCATTTTGATCCACAGCTCGATGAGTCAGGGCGGCAGAAGCTGCAGGCCGGTGCCAAAAAGCTGAAGCTGGCAGCACTGCGACCATTTCTGGAGGCTGTTGGCGGTGGTCTGGAAGCTGAAGGAGAGATCAGTGGTGGCCTGGATGCCCGGCTGGCCGGAACATCGCTGAGCAGTGGCGCGGCAGGTCGCCTGATGCTGAACGGGACGGGCATTCGCCTGCGCAGCAACAGCTGGTCGGAAGGGGAATGGATCACCCTCGGTACAGTGACTGCCGAGGGGGCGATTGCGCTGGCGACCGATGGGCTGGCGATTGATGAGTTAAGCATTGCCTCGGACTGTGTGACAGTTTCGGGAAATGGGGAATTGCGTGCGGCCGGCAGTACGGCGGGCAATGCCGGGCAGCTGGAGCTGGTCTGCACGGCATCTGTGCCTGAACTGATCAACCCACTCCGCAGGACTCTTGGGCTGGCCAGTGGTGTCAGTCTGTCGTCCGGACAGCTGACGGTGTCGCTGAAAGCCCCGGGTGGGGCGGCCGGTCACTGGGACTTGTCAGCAGGAACGAGTGAGCTGCAGTTGCAGAATTCCGCGGGACGACAGCTGGTGCCTTCGTTAAAGCTGGTGGCGGCCGGGATGCTTGCCGATGGCGCACCTCGCCTGGAAACCGCCCGGCTGACTGCACCCTGTGGATCGCTGGATTGTCAGCCGCAGCAGGAGCTTTGGAAGGTTGCCGGGACCCTGGATCCGCAGCAGTTGTGGCAGCTGCTGAGCCAGTTCAGTGATCTGCCGGCCCCTGGCCTGAAGTCTGCACTGAAATTTGAAACGCTGGCGGCTGTTGAGGGATCGGATCTGCAGTTGACTGGGTTGACTGTGACATCCGCAGACCTGCGTTGCACAAGCAGTGCTCTGAAGATTCCGTTCGGCAGTGACAGTATACCATCGGGTGCTCTGGAGCTGCAGGGGACCGCTGCGGCGGTGAAAACGCTGGCTGCCCCGTGGCACGATGCCTGGTGGCTGTCCGAGCGGGCGAATGTGGAATGCCGCTTTGAGTCGGCTGCCGGTCAGCCGTTTGGCCTGCAGCTGAAGGCTGTTCCGCTGCAGGTGGCGAATGCACCAGGCGGAGTTCTGCGGGCCGTTTCCAGTCGGCGTCTGCCTGCACCGACTCAGCCTCAGACAGGCATAATCTCGGAGCATGCCTTCATTGTGGACCAGGCGGAGCTGCGGCTTTCCCTGCTGCCACTTTCCACGGGAACGGACTATGAGATTACCGCGGGTCATTTGAGCCTTCCGGGACTGGAAGCGGATCTGAGCGGCAGTGTCGCGACAAAGGACGGATTTTTTGTCAGGGCCACCGCGGACACGCAGTACGATCTCGCTGTGCTGCAGAGTCGCGTGTTCAATCCGAATTCCGGAGTGGAACTGGTGGGGGCCGGCACAACGCAGCTGACATTTTCCGGGGACCCTCTGGTCTATTCGGAGACGACTCCGCCGGACGGATCAAAGGTGCGTTTTACGGGCGGCGGCACTGTGGCCTGGCAGCGGGCGACGTTTCGGGGAGTGACGCTGGGGCCGGCGGAGGCCAGACTGACACTGGCCGACTATCTGCTGGAGTCGGCTCCGATTCAGTGCAGCCTGAACAACGGGCAGGCCGTGCTGACACCGCAGTTTGATTTGTGGGGCTGCAGGCTGGCGCTGGGGGCCGGAAGTCGTGTGGAGCAGCTGCAGCTGACGCGGGAATTCTGTGAAGCGTGGCTGAGCTATGTCAATCCGCTGCTGGCCGATGCCGTGGAAGTCCAGGGGGCATTGTCCGTGCGAGTGGAACAGTTGCTGTGGGATTTTAATTCTCTGAAGGACTGCCACGCGGTCGGCGAGTTGACTATTCACCAGGCGGCCGCAGCGCCGGGTGGCGGTCTGACTCCGCTGCTGGCAGTTCTTGAGGCGGCCAGACGCCGCGATCTGACGGCCGCAGCGGCCGTTGACACCAGCCGATTCCAGGTGGGCATGCCACTGCAGCGGATACCGTTCCGGGTTGAGCAGGGGATGGTCACCCACCAGGGGCTGCAGCTGGAGGCAGCCGGGTACCGACTGGCGACATCGGGGTCCGTGGGGCTGGCGGGGCAGTTGCAGTTGACTCTGGACGTGCCGCTGGAGAAAGTAGCGAACGGTGGACGGACGGCCAGATTGCCGATTCGTGGCACCATCACCAGACCGCAACCGGACACGGCGGCCCTTGTGCAGACTTTGGCGGCTGACCAGTTGCAGAAGCGGCTGGGCGACAAGGTTGACCGGACCGTGAATCAGCAGTTGAACCGTCTGCTGGAACGGTTCTGACGCTTCCGAACGCCCCGCCAGATCTGCGGATTTTTCCCAGCTTTCCACGGCGCATCGAAAAAACGGGTATTTCCATGAGGTGAAACCGCTGGAAAGTTGCAGAGATTTCGGAAAACGCCAGGATCTGATGGCATATTCTCTGGCCGACACCACACTCGTGCCCACAGGGCATTCTGCCACGGGCAGAAATCGCCGAGTGATTTTGGAACAGGCCATGGAACGTTGGATTTTAGGTTTCTGCAGGATCACTGCCGTCATCTTTCGCGGCAGCAGCTGAAACCGAACACTCGTGTTGTTTGGGTGCTGCTGATGTCGCCGAAAGATTTCTCACCTCAGGAACCAGCATTCAGTCGTACAGTCGCAAACTGTCAGGAACTCATTCCGTCCGGACATTCGTTTCCATTGCTCCTGCAGGCAGGCGTGGGTGTTCAGATCGCGGAGAGACTATGAATAATTTGATTTATGCGGTCCCGGTGGCCGGGTTGATTGGTCTGGCCTTCAGTGTGTTGCGGTATCGTTCGATCGCCAGCGAGGACCCTGGTACAGAGGTCATGAAGATGCTGGCGGCTCGTATTCGAGCCGGTGCCATGGCATTTTTGCGGGCCGAATACTCGGTGATGCTGGGTTTTATTCTGGTGGTCGCGGGACTGATGTATCTGTCCGGGCTGTCGGAGGGTTCACATCCGCTGATTGCCGTGGCATTTGTCATTGGGGCCCTGTTTTCCGGTCTGGCCGGCTTTTTTGGCATGCGTGTGGCAACGCTGGCCAACGTGCGGACGGCTGCGGCGGCACGCCGCGGGCTGGCTCCGGCGCTGCTGATTGCCTTCGGCGGCGGTTCCGTTATGGGGCTGACAGTGGTGGGCCTGGGGATTCTGGGACTGGGTGGATTGTTCCTGATTTTCGGTCGAATACTGGGGACCGACGCCACTTCGATCACACGACTGACCACCGTGCTGACTGGTTTTTCCTTTGGTGCATCCTCAGTGGCCCTGTTTGCCCGCCTGGGGGGAGGAATCTACACCAAGGCTGCTGACGTGGGTGCGGACCTGGTGGGCAAGGTTGAAGCAGGCATTCCGGAAGACCATCCGCTGAACCCGGCAACGATTGCTGACAACGTGGGTGATAACGTCGGCGACGTCGCCGGCATGGGTGCTGACCTGTTTGAAAGCTTTTGCGGTGCCATTGTTGGTGCCATGGTGCTGGGCGCCACGCTGACGCTGAAGTCCGAGTTTACGGGGTCGATGGGCGGTCTCAGTGCTGTCATACTTCCGCTGCTGCTGGGTGCCGCCGGAGTTCTCTGCAGCGTGTTCGGAACATTCTTCGTGACCGGTGACGACAATGTTGATCCGGCCCGGGCCTTGAACCGCGGTGAGCTGCTGGCAGCTGTGGCGATGCTGATTGCCAGCTACCTGATCATCACGGGTGTGTTACCCGAAAAATGGATCGCGCCGGAAGGCTTCGAGGTCACTCGGATGGGAGTGTTCTGGTCGTCGATTATCGGGCTTGGCGCCGGTATGGCCATCGGATTTGTGACTGAGTATTACACGGGTACGGGACGCCGTCCGGTGGTGGAGATTGTTGAGCAGTCAGTGACCGGTGCAGCGACCAACGTAATCGCCGGTCTTGGAGTGGGGATGCTGTCGACAGCCATCCCGATGCTGCTGATTGCCTTTGCGATTCTGGGTGCCTACGAACTGGCTGGGCTGTACGGGATCGCGATTGCCGCGGTGGGCATGCTTTCCAATACCGGGATTCAGCTGGCGGTTGATGCGTACGGTCCGATTGCGGACAACGCGGGTGGTATTGCCGAGATGAGTGGCCTGCCCAAAGATGTTCGCGGACGCACTGACCAGCTGGATGCCGTGGGGAATACGACTGCGGCCATCGGCAAGGGATTTGCCATCGGTTCCGCCGCTCTGACGGCTTTGGCGCTGTTCAGCGCCTACATGACGACTGCAGGCCTGAAAACGATCGATGTGGCCAACCCACGTGTTATGTGTGGACTGTTCATCGGGGCCATGATGCCATTTTTGTTCTCGGCAATGGCGATGCGAGCCGTGGGCCGTGCGGCGACCAGCATGATTGCTGAAGTGCGACGACAGTTCCGGGAAGTGCCGATTCTGCGGCAGGCTCTGGAAGTCTGCCAGCGGAACGGACATTCGTCCATGGATACGTGGAGTGACGCTGACAGGTCTGTGATGTCACAGGCTCTGGAAAAAGTGGACAGTGATTCGTGCATTGCCATTTCCACAAAGGCCTCGCTGCGCGAGATGATTCTGCCCGGCATTCTGGCCGTAGTGGGGCCTGTGGGGGCGGGTTTCCTTGGCGGTGGTGAAATGCTGGGTGGACTGCTGGCGGGGGTCACTGTCAGCGGTGTGATGCTGGCAATATTCCAGTCGAATGCCGGTGGTGCGTGGGACAACGCCAAGAAGATGATTGAGGGCGGAGTCACCATCAACGGAGTGGAATACCGCAAGGGCAGCACGGCTCACGCTGCCGCAGTGGTGGGCGATACCGTGGGCGACCCGTTTAAGGACACTTCCGGGCCGTCGCTGAATATCCTGCTGAAACTGGTTTCCGTAGCCGCACTGGTGATAGCACCCTGGCTGGCGGTGCCGGCCGCTGCTGTTCAGCCACCTCAGGCAGCCCCGGCGGAAGCCGCGGCTCCGGCTGCAGCAGTTCCTGAAGAGGCTGCTGCGGCGCGTGCTGCGACGGTGAGTACTTTTCAGTACCCCTGCTGAGATCTTTTACTGGCAAGCCGCTGGTCAGCCTGTCCGCAGGCAGGCCAGCACGGCTTCCGTCATTTGGTCAGTGGTGCAGTTTCCCCCCAGATCCGGTGTCCGCACCGCAGGATCACGCAGGGCCGTAACAACGGCTGTCCGCAGCAGGGCAGCGGCAGAGCGAGTGGTTTCGGTTCCCAGCCATTCCAGCATCATCTCAAGCGATAAAATCATGGCCATGGGGTTGGCAATACCCTGCCCGGCAATATCCGGTGCCGTGCCGTGGCAGGGCTGGAAGACAGCGACGTCCTCGCCGATATCTGCTGAAGGCGCCATGCCCATACCCCCGATCAGGGCAGCCGCGAGATCACTGAGAATGTCACCGAACATATTTTCGGTGACGATGACGTCGAACGATTGCGGACGACGCACCATGTGCAGAGCTGCTGCATCAACATACATGCGTTCGGTCTGCACATCCGGGTACTGCTCAGCAATCTCGTCGAAGTACCGGCGAAACAGCACCATGGATGGCAGCACGTTGGCCTTGTCCACGAGTGTCAGCTTCCGGCGGCGTTTGCGGGCCAGCTGGAAGGCTGCGTGAAACAGTCGCTGGCTGCCGGTGCGGGTTACGCGCAGCAGATCATCAACGGTCTCAGCATCGGGTGCGATCCGCTGCCCGCGTGAATGGAACAACCCTTCGGTACTTTCCCGCACAACAATCAGATCGATCCCCCCAGCCTGCACAGATCGCAGCGGGGTATCCATTTCGTGATACAGGTATGCGGGCCGGATCCCCTGATACAGCTGAAAGTGTTCGCGCAGATCAATCTGCGGCGTCACTTCGCGACCGTCCGGCTGGCGAACATGGGGCAGGCCCATCGCCCCCAGCAGAACGGCATCCGCATCGCGACAGATCTGCAGCGTTTCATCCGGCAGAGCTGTTCCGCTCCGCTGATACTCAGACGCCCCCGCTGCACAGTGCCGCAGATGGATTTGCAGTCGAGGTATCCGGTGCTGAAGTTGGCGCAGTACGACGAGGGCAGCATCCATGACCTCAATGCCGATGCCGTCACCGGGCAGCACGGCAATTGTCAGAATCTGATCAGCGTCCCTATCGGCAGCAGGCACAATCATCCGCTCCTGTTACGTCCACAGGCTGGTCTACAGGTACTGCTGCAGCTGACGCTCCGTCAGCAGATCCAGCAACTGCTTGATTCGCTCTGACTGGGAGGCATCTGCCACCAGGGTGGCGTCCGGAGTATGCACAATGATCAGATTCCGCAGTCCCAGTGTGGCGACCAGGTGATCATCGGATGTGCGCACGATGCAGCCCTGGGTATCCACGCCGGCAAACAGCCCGTCCGTCGTGTTTCCCTGTGCATCGCTGCCATTCAGCCGCGGCAGCGACAACCAGCTGCCCACATCATCCCACTGGAACGGAGCTTCCAGAACACACACATTCTCTGCTCGCTCAAGCACCGCGTAATCGATGGAAATGCTTTTGAGCAGGGGAAATTTCTGTTCCAGCACCTGCTGATATTCGTCTGATCCTGAGGCACCGTCAATTTCCTGCAGCCCTGCATGCAGCTCCGGCTCATACTGCTTCAGCAACTGCACAATGGTGGCCGCCTTCCAGCAGAAGATCCCGCAGTTCCAGAAGTAACGCCCGTCTCTGATGTACTGTTCAGCGACCGACTGCTGCGGCTTTTCGCGGAAGTTTTTGACGCGAAACAGGGGTGGACTGGCTTCATCCAGCCGCGATTCTCGCTCGATGTAGCCATACCCCGTCGCCGGAAATGTGGGCACAACGCCAAACAACACCAGGCTGTCAGGGCTGGCCTGCACAATACTGACGGCGCGCTGTGCGGCTCGACCAAACGCCTCGTCCGTCCGGATGACATGATCCGCCGGCATCACAAACATCACTCCGTCGGGATCCCTCCGCAGAATTTCAAACGCTGCCAGTCCGATGCAGGCTGCCGTATTCCTTGCAGCCGGCTCCACCAGCACATTGCTGACCGGCAGTGACGGCAGTTGCTCACGCACGGCTGCTGCCTGCACTGCATTGGTCACAACCCAGGCATTCTCCGGAGCAACCCAGGCTGCGCAGCGATCCAGAGTCTGCTGGATCATCGTTCGACGACCGGCAAGGCTGAGCAGTTGTTTGGGAGTTTTCCTGCGGCTCTGCGGCCAAAAACGAGTTCCGCTCCCGCCCGCCATAATCACTGCATGCAGCATCAGTCACTCTCCACGTCCTGTTGGTTTCAGGACCTCTGACAGTCAGTCGTGAGCTGTTCCGGCCAGTGCCCGGGCAACCGAATCCAGCATCACCTCCATCGCAAACGGCTTCCGCAGATAATCCACAACGCCCAGCATTTCCGCATAGGCCTTGTGACGGCTGCCCTCGTTCGCCGTCATCATGATCACCGGTGGAGCATCGGGGAGTTCTGCGAGGAACTCCAGTACCGGAAACCCGCCCATCCGCGGCATCATCATGTCGGTCAGCACAAGATCAGGACGCTGCTGCTGAATCAGACGCCGCCCGTCCTGACCGTTGGATGCTGCCACAACCCGATAACCGGCTGCCGTCAGCACACTCTGAATCGTTGTGGAAATGTCCCGATCGTCCTCGATCAGTACAATCGTTTTCCGATCTGTTGCCTGTTCGCCGCTCATGCCTGCTGATCCTTCCCTGAATTACTGTGATACAGGCGTCTGCTGTCCGGCTGCGGCCACGGTGCGAGCACCGGGGATGGCAGTGAAGGACAGGGCCGGAGCAGCATCATCGGCATTCCACGTTCGCACTTCGCCGTCATAACTGCCGGCTGCCACCAGTTTGCGGCCCGCATGCTCGGCAACAGAATACACCCAGTCACGATGGCCCGCATACTTTCGTACCACCGCTCCGTCCGCCGCCTTGTGCAGATGCACATTGCCGTCACCGGATGCCGAATACAGCAGATCACCGGAAGCCACCCGAATCCGGAATACATCGCCACCAAACCCGCCAATGCCACGAACTTCCTTCGCATCCGCCACCTGCCAGATGCGGACTCGCCTGTCACCACCCCCACTGGCCACTGACCCGCCGTCCGCCAGAAATACTGCTGTGTAGGCAGGCTCGCCGTGTCCTGGGAATGTCACCACCGGATTGCCCGTTGCCGCGTCAAAGACCTTGCACGTCTTGTCCTTGCTGGCACTGACCAGCCGCTGACCATTCGGGGACCAGCTGATGTCCATGACCCAGTCGGCATGATCTTCAACTTTGAGGAGTTGTTCACCAGTGTTCAGGTCCGTTACCACGATCGCCCGGTCCGCCCCTGCCGAGGCAACCCGCGTCTGATCAGGGCTGAATGCCGCCGCAAAGATGGAATCCCGGGATCGCACCAGTGTTCGCAGCAGAGACCCGTCGGCGGCTGAAAACAGCTTTAGTTCGCCCAGCTGCCCCGGTGTGCCGGCAGCCACCAGCAAACGAGTGCCGTCAGCACTGTACTCAATGTCATGAATTCGCTCCGCCAGATTTGCCACCCGGCGAATCAGCGTTCCGTCCGCCGTATTCCAGACCAGTACCTCGTGGTAGCCGGAGGACGCCAGCTGGCTGCCGTCGGGACTGAAGGCAATTGCAGTCACAGGAATTGGTGCTCTGTACTCTTCCGGCGGCTGCGGCTGGGAAAATTCAGGCACCACATCGAACAGGTCCGCCGCAGCAGGAATGCCGGCGTCCAGCGGAGCCCCCACGGCAATCCAGTGCTTCAGGACCGCAATCTCCTCAGCTTTCAAAGGATCTGCCTCCTTGGGCATCGACCCGGACTCCACTTCCGAAATCAGCAGCGATTCTGCAGTTTTGTGAGCTTCAACGACGACGCCGGATTCACCACCCTTCTGCAGGGCCGCAAACGAATCCAGATTCAGGCGGCCTCCGGGACTGCGAGTATTATGGCAGGCCACACAGCGGCGAGCAAAAATCGGAGCGACATGCCGCGAGAAGGAAACAAATCGGCCCAGCGGTTCCAGGGCCTGCTCAGCAGTCCGCTGCAGCACCAAAGTCTCGGCGGTGGCAATCTGCAGCTCGGCGTCCAGCTTGGGCAGAGACGGCTCAAGGGATTCCAGCTGGGCAGTCAAAGTCCGCTGCCATTCACCACTGTCCGCCTGCAGTTGTTTCAACTGCGCCTCTTTGGAAACGGATGCTGCGACCGCATCCGCGGCGGCACTGTGAGCGGTCCGCAGCGGCGCCGCAGACTGCTCTGCCGCTGCCAGCTCTGCCAGCTTCTTCTCGTGCTCTGCCTTCGCAGCAACCATCAGCTTCCGGCGTTCAGCCAGCACTGTCGCCAGTTCAGCCTGCAGAGCCGCATTTGAGGTTTTCAGGGCAGCAAAGTCAGCAATCGTTTTTTCCAGAGCCTGAATTGCCCCGGCAGCATCCACACCCGTCAGCTTTGCCGCTTCACGCAGAGTCGCCAGGGATTTCTCAAGAGATGCAGCCGACTGCAGCATGCGCTGTGCCGCAGATGCAGCGTCGGCAGTCCGAGCCTCTGTTTCCGCAACCGATGCGGCAGTTGCCGTCAGGGCGGCACTGGCCGTGTCCGTCGCCGTTTTTGCCGCAGTCAACGCCATCTCAGCCTTTTCCGCTGCGGCCTTTGCTTCACCAGCCTTCTTTTCCAGCTCCGGACGCTGGGCTACCAGAGCCGCAGCCTGCTGCTCTGATTCCGCTCCCCGGCTGCGCCACTCCACGGCAGATTTTCGCAGCCCGGCCAGCTGCGTCTGCAGCTCGCCGCGAGCAGTTTGCAGAGCGTCGAGACGAGCCTTTGCGCGGTCCGCCGCGGCCACCGCAGAGTCGGCTGCTTCGTGGGCCGGAAGGTCGGCCGTGACCCGCACCAGATGCTGCTCAAGCAGGGCAGATTTTTCACGCAGCTTCAGCGCTTCAGCCGCCTCCGCGCTGGCGCGAGATTCGACAGCGAGCAACTGCTTTTTCAGCTCCTCCACACGCTGCGCGGAAACCGTGGCTGCAGCCTGCTTGAGCGACAACTCACGCTCCGTAAGCTGCCGGTCCTCTTTCAACTGCTGAATCTGCTGACGCAGCTGCGCCGCAGACTGCACAGGATTCGCAGGCTGAGCAGATGCTTCCTGACCCCTGACCCGAGTCGGAACACCGACGCAGATCAGCAGGACGCACAGAACGGTCAGACGAACGAGCGGGATGCGGGACAACGTCATCGCGAAACCTCGTTGCTTCATGCAGAGATGGTGAAAAATCGCAACACCGTAAGATTCAACCAGTTTCTCTGGATGTCAAGCTTTACGCAGTCGGCAAAGTTTCGCATTCGCCAAATCGCGGTAATGGTAGGGGCCGGAGAGCCTCGCGAGTGGGGATACAGGTGGACGGGCGCGCAACAAAAAGGCTGCCCCGAATGCTCGTGGCAGCCTGCGTGATGTACGATCGTTCCTGCTGCTGCAGGCCTGTCGACTGTCGCGTTACGTAAGGCCCATGCCAGCCGGGAGTGTGTACAGCAGGCGCGCACAATCGCAGCTGAAAACACCGGACCAAAATGGCGCGCAGCCATCAGGCAAGTATCTGCAGAGTCAGAGAACCATCCGGAAAGACAGCCGGACTGAATCAGCCCTTACGGTGGCGAATTCGCGAACGCATTCTGCGCTTCTTGCGTCCAATCTTGCGTCGCCCCTTGCCTGTCTTCTTCGTGCCCATGAGCCGGTGGTCTCCAGAAAGCTACTGTCCGAATTCGGAAAAACGCCAAGGATAGCAATCCGGCATTTCCGGATCAAATCTCGGCTACCGCAGTTTTTCATTCTCGGGGGAAGTTCGTGTGACTGACCGGAACAACTCGACACTTCGTCGACTCTGACGGTTGTATCGATCACTTCCGGGAAACGGACCCGCACACACACGCGGTCACTCAAGATCCACGTCCGCCTCGTCCACCAGCATCGACGCCCCCTGCTGCATGAAATTGACAATCACTGTCAGCCGATGCGCATTGTCCACCTTCGTCACCACGCCACGCAACCCCGTCATCGCTCCACGACGAATCACCGCCGTACGACCAACCACCGGTTTCGGCTCAGGACGCACGTCCTGGCCCTGCTGCAGCATCATCTTCACCCGCTGCAGGTCCAGCACCAGCTCCTCAGGCTGCGATACCCGCAGACAACGGCTCACACAACCAGTCGAAATCGAATCGTGCCGCTGAACCTCGTCACCACGCACAAATACATAGCCGGTGAACAGAGGTACATAGCTAACGCGAATCCGACCCTGAGGTGAACGCGTTCGCTGGGCTGCAATCGGGCCATAGTGCGCGATCTTCAGAGAGCGCAAATGGCGCATCAACTCCTTCTCCCGCCGCGCCATCGTGTACATGGCAAACCATGACTCGTCCTGGGGCAGAATCAAAGGTGAACTGAAAAGATCTTCCGGATAAAGATCCGGCTCACGGCCAAGTATGGGCATGGTTGTTTCTGCAGGAAATGAAGGCAGCACCACGGAGCCTGCATTTGAAATATCGCACGCCCCTGCCAAAACTGCAACGTCTTCTCGGAATTCAGGACGTCCTTACCGCCTTTTTTCCGCAAAATGCCCGTGACCGACTTGTCGCTGTCTGCCCGAGCCTCCCAGAGTCCCGAGTTGCACCGAATTTCACCCGGCTCACATCACACTGAAAATCTGTTCCGGATTTTCCAGGCCTTCCCCCTGCATTTCTGACTGCTCCCTTGACCATTCCTCGTTCCCAGGTCACTCTGCAGCATCTGCGGCGGTCAGGTCCAGCCTGGGAATCCGCCGTACCTGCTCAGATCCCTCCTTCAGCACATCCTGCGACAGGCAATTTTTATGACAACACCTGGATCAAATTCCCCGGCATCGCGCCGTGGCTTTCTGGCTGGCACAACGGCAGCAGCGGCGGTTGCTGCGGCAGCATCTTCTGTTTCCGCCGGGGCGTGGGCGGGTGGCAGTGACCGTCTGAAAGTGGGTCTGGTGGGTTCCGGTGGTCGTGGGACGGGTGCAGCTGAGCAGGCACTGAACGCTGACCCGGGCACGGAGCTGGTGGCAATTGCCGATGTCTTCGAAGACGCAGTGGCTCGTGCCCGTCGGCAGCTTAGCCGCATGTTTAATAAGGACGGCCAGCCGGCACGTGTCACAGCCGATGATGCTCACTGCGTGGCTGGATTTGATGCATACAAAACAGTGATTGACAGCTGCGACGTGGTGCTGCTCGCATCCACTCCGCATTTCCGGCCACTGCATCTGCGTGCCGCGGTCGATGCCGGTAAGCACGTATTCTGTGAAAAACCGGTGGCAGTGGACGGGCCGGGCGTGCGATCCGTCATGGAATCATCTGAGATTGCCCGGCAGAAAAATCTGAATCTGGTGTCCGGACTCTGCTGGCGATACCACCCTGGCAAGCGTGCGACGTTTGAACAGATTCGCAACGGAGCCATCGGTGACATTGTCGCCATGCAGTGCAGTTACATGACCGGCGGTGTCTGGGATCCCCGTCGCCAGCGTGATCAGTGCAAAAGTGAAATGGAGTATCAGCTCAGGAACTGGTATTACTACACGTGGCTGTCCGGGGACTTTAATGTCGAGCAGCACATTCACAGTCTCGACAAAATGATGTGGGCCATGAATGACGTGGCACCGGCGGTCATCAGTGGTTCCGGTGGACGTCAGGCCCGTACGGACGCTCGATACGGCAACATCTACGACCACTTTGACGTTGTCTACACGTGGGAAAACGGAGTGAAGGCGTTTGCCCGCTGCCGTCACTGGCCCAACTGCGAAAATGAGGTTGAGGATTACATCTTCGGCACCAAAGGCCGTGTGGACGTCATGTCGCATCGCATCACGGATCTGGCGGGCAAGGAGATCTGGAAGTACTCAGGTCCTGACGGGGACATGTACCAGATCGAGCACAACGAACTGTTTGCTGCGATTCGCGCGGGCAAAGTCATTAACAACGGCGACTACATGTGCAAGTCCACGCTGATGGCAATTGCCGGGCGAATGGCGGCCTACACCGGACAGCGGCTCAGCTGGGAGGCCTGCCTGAATTCGAAGGAAGTTCTCAGCCCGAAGGCGTATGAATGGACCGATGTACCGACTCCCCCGGTTGCCATTCCGGGTCGGACGCCCTTTGTCTGAAGGCCGGCTGCAGGTCTCGCGGGGTGCCGCGTCAGCATCACGAATCCGGCCCGGCCTGCAGTGCCGGGCTTTTTTTCGCGCGACGACTTATTGATTGGTTTCAGGTTCTGCTGTTCCGGAGGCCTGCATGCTGTTCTGGAAGATCCTGTCAGGAGTCCTGTTTCTGTCGATGACAGCCACCACTGCTGTGGCTGTGATGCTGCCGGTCGAGCCACTGTGGCAGGAGCAGGCATCTTCTGCTCAGGACGAGCAACTGGCGGTCGCTGTTCGCGATCTGCTGCAGGCTCGCTGCTGGTCCTGCCACGGTCCGCAGCGACGTGAAGCCGGGCTGCGGCTGGACGAACGGAGCCTGATCCTCAGTGGTGCTGACAGCGGACTGACGGTCGTGCCAGGCAAGCCCGACGCCAGTCGGCTGCTGCAGCGGGTTCGCAGTGTTCTGCCGGACGAGCAGATGCCGCCCGAGGGTGAGCGTCTCAGTGCCGCTGAGCAGCAGTTGCTGACCGACTGGGTCCGGAGTGGATTGCCGTGGCCGCAGGCTGCCCCGAACTCGACAGCTTCGCAGCACTGGGCATGGCAGCCGATCAGCCGGACGCGTGTGCCACCAGCGGCCGCGCCCGATTCAGCCGACTGGGTGCGCAATGAGATTGACCTGTTTGTGCTGGACAGGCTGAATGCTGCCGGGGTTCAGCCGGCGACTCCGGCGTCCCGGCAGACTCTGATTCGCCGCGCATCACTGGATCTGCTGGGGCTGCTGCCCACGCCTGAGCAGGTGCAGCGGTTTGTCGATGACACCTCGGCGGATGCATGGCCCAGGGTCGTTGACCGTTTGCTGCAGTCTCCGTCCTTTGGAGAACGCTGGGGGCGACACTGGCTGGATCTGGCACGCTATGCCGACTCCGACGGCTACGAAAAGGATAACGCTCGCCCCGATGCCTGGCGTTATCGAGACTGGGTGATTGATGCGATCAACCAGGATCTGCCGTTCGATCAATTCACCATTCAGCAGCTGGCGGGTGATCTGTTGCCGCATGCTGATCCGCTGCAGAAACTGGCGACGGCCTTTCATCGCCAGACGCTGACCAACACGGAAGGCGGCACGGATCAGGAAGAATTCCGGGTCGAAGCCTGCTTCGATCGCACGGAAACCACCGGACAGGTCTGGCTCGGGCTGACTGTCGGCTGTGCTCGCTGTCATTCGCACAAGTATGAGCAGCTGACTCAGCGTGAGTACTATCAGTTGTTTTCCATCTTCAATAATGCGGACGAATCGACCGCTGTGGTCCCGGCACCGACCGCGGAGGTGCAGGCCTGGCCCGCACTGCAGCAGGCGTTTGAAACTCGCCGCAGTGAACTGGAGCAGGAGCTGGCCGCTGCACTGAATGCTCGGTCCGCCGCATTCCCGGAATGGCTCGGGCAGCAGCTGGACCTGCTGAAGCAGAAACGCCTGCCCGCGGAAATCCCCGGTGAGATCCGCGGCATACTGCAGATTCCACCTGAGCAGCAGACGGCTCAGCAGCAGCAGACCCTGCAGCAATTCTGGGTCCGGCAGCATCCCGAACTGAAGCCGCTGGCAGCTCGTCTGGACCAGCATCTGAAAACGCAGCCGGCAAAACCTGAGCTGACAGTGCGAGTCCTGCTGCAAAGGGCGCAGACGCCGCGGCGAACCTTCGTCCTGCATCGCGGTGAATTTCTCAACCCATTGACGGAGCTCGAAGTGACTCCGGCCGCACCCGCGATCCTGCCTCTCTTGACGGCGCGGCAGTCCGGACAGGCACCGGACCGGCTGGATTTTGCCCGCTGGCTGGTCTCGCCCGACAACCCTTTGCCTCCGCGAGTCGCTGTGAATCACATCTGGGCGCGGCTGTTCGGACGCGGCATTGTGCGGACCCTCGGTGATTTCGGCGTTCGCGGAGATGCACCCACACATCCCGAGCTGCTGGACTGGCTGGCAGCGCGTTTCGCCGGCATTGCAGCCGCCGAATCCAGCCCGATTTCCGGTGCCGCTCAACCGTGGTCCCGCAAACAACTGATTCGCCTGATACTCCTGTCTGCCACGTGGCAGCAGTCCTCAGTTCATCGCCCCGACCTGCACAGTGCGGATCCCGACAACCGGCTGCTGGCGCGACAGAACCGGCTGCGGGTGGAGGGTGAAATCGTTCGCGACATCAGCCTGCAGGCGGCCGGTCTGCTGACCAGCCGCGTGGGTGGCCCCAGTGTGTTTCCACCTTTGCCGGCGGGAATCGCCGAGCTGAGTTATGCCGGCAACTTCAAATGGGTGGAATCCCAGGGAGCGGATCGTTATCGCCGTGGCATGTACACATTCTTCAAGCGGACTTCGCCGCATCCCAGCCTGACCACGTTTGACTGTCCGGATGCCAATCTGACCTGCATTGAGCGCGGAGTTTCCAATACGCCTTTGCAGGCCCTGGTCACTCTGAACAACGAAGTGTTTTCAGAATGTGCAGTATCGCTGGCCGATCGTCTGCGGCAGTCCGGGGCATCCACATCGGAAGCTCGTATCCGGCAGGCGTTTCTGTGGTGCCTCGGGCGCTCTGCGACAGCGTCCGAACTGGCCGAACTGCAGCAGCTGCTGCTGGACCTGCAGCAGCTGGCAGTGGCAGAAAAGGTGCCCGCAGCAGAGGCCGAATCGGCTGCCTGGCGCGGACTGTGTCGGGCATTGCTGAATCTTGATGAATTCATCACTCGGGAATGAAACATGAGCCGTTACGCGTGGGACATCCAACAGGCTGCTGAGCGCAGAGCCGCGGAAACTCGTCGCAGCTGGCTGACCTCCGCGGCCAGCGGACCTGGCGCGGCAGCGCTGGCGGCTTTGCTGCAGCAGGACGGTGTGCTGGCCGGGGAATCCCCGGTTCCGGGTGCTGACGTCCGATCTGCTCTGTCACATTTTGCGCCGCGAGCAAAGAACTGCATTTTTCTGTTTCAGGCAGGCGCCCCGTCCCATCTCGATCTGTTTGATCCCAAGCCGCGACTGACGGAACTGCACGGTCAGCCATTGCCTGAAGAAATAGTTCGCAAAGTTCGATTCGCCTTTATTCAGAAAGATTCGGCTGTGCTGCTGGGATCTCCCGGACGCTGGCAAAAGCACGGCCAGTGCGGCATGGACTTCAGTGACTATCTGCCGCAGCTGGCCACCTGTGCCGATGATATCCTGATGGTGCGGTCGATGTTTTCCGAGCAGTTCAATCATCATCCCGGCCAGCTGCTGCTGAGTTGCGGTCGAGCTGCGTTTGGACTGCCCACAATCGGCAGCTGGCTGAACTATGGCCTGGGATCCGAATCACAGAACCTGCCAGGCTACGTCGTGCTGACCAGTGGCCGTGGGTCAAGCGGCGGAGCGTCGCTGTGGGGCAGTGGTTTTCTGCCGTCGCACTATGCCGGAGTACTGTTTCGCAATCAGGGCGATCCGGTGCTGAATCTTTCGAATCCTGCCGGAATTTCTGCTGCGGCACATCGCAGAACTCTGGATGCCCTGCAGAGACTTAATCAGTCCCGGGCAAATGAAGTGCAGGACCCGGAAATTGACAGTCGGATTCGCAACTATGAGCTGGCGTTCCGGATGCAGTCCGCGGCACCGGAACTGATTGACCTGTCCGGTGAATCCCGCAGTACGCTGGACGCCTATGGTGTTGATCGGGCGCAGCATCCGCAGGCCACAGGTCGCGGGAATGTCGCAGAAGCTCATCGCACCTATGCTCGCAACTGCCTGCTGGCACGCAGATTGGTGGAACGTGGAGTACGATTTGTGAACATTATCTACGAAGCGTGGGATCAGCACAGTGATCTGAACAAGGACCTGCCTTACAACTGCTGGGTGGTGGATCAGCCGATTACCGCCCTGCTGCGGGATCTGAAGCAGCGCGGGCTGCTGGAGACCACTTTGGTGGTGTGGGGTGCGGAATTCGGCCGGACGCCACTGGGAGAAAACCGCAAAGGTCGGGCCGCCAATACCGGCCGCGACCACCATCCGTTCGCCTTCAGTCTGTGGCTGGCAGGCGGCGGGATTCGTGGCGGACAAACGTGGGGGGCATCTGACGAAATCGGCTGGGGCGTCGCGGAAAAGCCCGTCCACATGAATGATCTGCAGGCCACTCTGCTGCACCTTTTCGGGCTGGATCACCTGCAGTTAACACATCGCTTTCAAGGTCGTGATTTTCGCCTGACGGACGTCGGCGGCACAGTCATGCAGCCCTGGCTGACCTGACCATCAAAAAAAACGGCCTGCCGGAACCGGCAGGCCGTTGTCTGAAACACGGCTTCAGTTCATCAGGGTCTGCATCTGCCTGATGGCAGTCTGGGCAGCGGCGAGGTCGCCCCCGCAGGCCTTCAGCAGTTCCTTGGCGGCTGTCAAAGCCAGCATGTTCACGCCGGCAGAAGCCGTTGCTGGTGCAGCAGCGACAGCAGCAACCGGACGACCGGCCTTCCGCTTGCCAGGACGCTTCTTGATTGTGCGGGTCAGGCCCAGCTTCCGTCGAGCGTTGGCAAATGCCACCTGAACGCTGTTCTCGTTTAATACCATGGTCGGGAAACGCTCTTTCAGATTCGCGATCACTTCCGGTCCGCGAATCTCCTGGTTGCCTTCCACCAGTGCACGAACCTCTTTGGAAACGTTCACTGTCACGTCGCCCTTGCCGGCTGCGGCACGCTTAGCCATTTGCTGTTCCTTGATTCACCCCGAATTAACAGGAGTACGGTCTGGGGAAAACCGCCCCTAAGTAAATACGCATCCCTGCGGTCGCAGATTTTGTCTCCTGACTTAGCCCGTTCTTAGCACCGCTCTGACTGCCAATCAAATCAGATGCTGAAACTTTTCAGTAAAAACGGCATAGTCTCGAATTCAAAAGCCTTGGGGGGCACCGCGTAAGGTCCATCACTAAGAGTTTACCGATGCGGAATATAGTGATCACACGACCTGAACCTAAAGACTGCATTCCGTTTGCTTACTGCATATCTGTTCAATTCCCCGAGGGGTAATCCTTGGCCTGCAACTGCTGCAGTTCCCAGGAAAAACCTCCTGAAAGGATCGGAAAACGGCACCAGGAGCGAGGATCGAGATTGCGGTCGTCGAGGTGAAACGACGGTGCAAAACGTTCTCGTTTCCACTGATTTCGTGACCACAGTACAAAGAATCGGCGGACCCATTCGATGAGTTTTTCAGGACTCTGATTCAGTCCCGCGGTCTGCAGCTCAGACACAATTTCGCGAGGACTAAGCCGATCACGGATGGCCAGTGCTTCGATGCGCTCCAGCACGTCATAGGGCATCAAATCGCTTTCATCGGTCTGCCCCGACTCTTCGGGACGCAGCTCGGCCGTGGGCTGCTGCGCATTCACGAGGTGCAGAGCCGGCAGCGGGGGCATGCCCCGCACTCCGCAGCTCTCCATCTGTCGCAGCCAGCGACGCAGAAACGACTTGTCAATGCCGGCCAGCGGACTCAGGCCGCCCGAAGTGTCTCCATCCATGGTGGCGTAACCAACGGCAGCCTCCGAACGATTGCTGGTCGCCAGCAGCAGAGAGCCACTGACATTCGCCAGCATCCAGACGCCGGGCGAACGACTGCGGGCCTGAATATTCTGCAAAGCTGCATCATCGGTCTGCCAGGTGAGCGGACGGCCGATCATCTGCTGCACCAGGTGTGTGTAACGCTCAACCGTGTCATCGACGCTGATTTCATGGTAGCGACCGCCGACAGCTCTGGTGACACCCGCGGCGGCCGCGCGAGTCGTTTCGGAACTGTTGCGGGTCGACTGATACACACCGGCAAACAGCACCTGCATGAAGTCCGCTGCCGTCTCCGCCGCCGCCAGATCCGGGATGTAAGACAGACGCTGCCGCAAACCGGCAGCCCCGAGGTCCTGCAGCCCACGCTCCACCATCGCCCGAATCAGTACGGCACAGGCCGACGAATCCGCCCCGCCGCTCATACTGACCACATAGCCCCGGGAGCGGGTTTTGCGGAGGTAATCATGCAACCCAAGAGCCTCAGCGTGAACGAATTCGTCGGATTCGCTCCACTCTGATTCCCCCTGCTGCGAGTCCCCCGGTTCAGCAGTCACCGCCGACACGGAAGCGGCAGTCTGATCAAGGACCGCCGCCGCAGAAACAGTGACGATCCTGCCCGATGCCCGCCCTGTCAGATCCGCCGGCAGCGAATGCACTGCCGCACGCCGAGTCCGCAGCACGTCCAGATCCAGCACCGCCGAAACAACCGCCACCTCCTCAAAACGGAATCGCGGGCCGGTGGCCAGCATCTGACCACCCGCAGCCAGCAGCGCTCCGCCATCATAGATCGCCCGACCTGCCTCGTTGCCACACAGGTTGGCATAAACATAACCGCAGCCAAAGGCCCGCGATCCATCCTGCACAAATCGCTGCCGCACCTGATGCTTGCCAAAAGCAAAATGACTGGCACTGGGGTTGAGGATAATGTCCACCCCGTGCCGCGCCATCTCGGCGCCAGGACGATCCGCGACCCACGCATCCTCACAGATCTCAAATCCAATCAGGACACCCGCACAATCAAACAGCAGATCACCTGCCGGCCAGTCGACACCGTCGGCCGAATAACGCGTCTGCTGCCCCGCCGGCCATTCCCGAAACCACCGCGGCTCATAATGCAGACCGTCACCCGCCAGATGACGCTTGCACACAAAACCCGCGATCTGCCCGTTCACCGCGACACAGATCGCATTATAAACTCCATTACCCAGCGACAGCGGCAGGCCAATCGTTGCCAGCAGACCGTGTGTCCGGGGAACTATGGCCTGCAGCTGCTGCCAGGCGGTCCGCCAGACATGCGGAGCCAGAAACATATCCTCACAGCCATAACCCGTCAGACACAGCTCCGGCAGACAAAGCACCTGTACGCCCTGCCGCCGCGCTTCGTCCAGCGCCTGACAGATCCGCTGAGCATTGCCCTGCCAGTCCAGCGGAGTCTGATTAAGAATACCGGCACCCAGCCTGATACGTCGCATGAAAATCCCCGGCCACCATTCCGCAGCCATCACTGTGCAGCTTCCACTGTGCAGCTTCCGGCCCACCCGTCAGCGATCGCTGCACACTTCAGTGTAGCCGGTAAGCGGCTGCAGGCAGCCCGGGCTCTGCGGAATTCCGGCGAAAATCAGGCTTTCCAGGGGGCAGAATGCCATCCGGTCTCAACCAGCCCGCTGCTGCTCAGCACACAGGACGATCCTCGTGCAACCCATGCCGCTCCAGCAGTCGATACAGCTTCCGGCGGTGAATCCCCAGCACCCGGGCCGCCCGCGCCTTGTTGCCGTTCTGCTGCCGCAGAATCTCAACAATGTGAGCCTTCTCCAGATCCTCCAGGCGACTCGGCAGACCCCCGACTTCCGCTGCGGCAGCCGGTACCCTCGCTGCCATTCGCTCATCCGCCGAACGCTCATGGGCCCTTTCGAACCCCGCAGCTCCCGCCGCCGGCTGCTCATGCACAACCCGCGGGGCAAACCCCGCCTGCACCTCCAGCGGCAGATCCGCCAGCGTAATCACCCGCCCATTCGCCAGAATCTGAGCGCGATCCACGGCGTTTCGCAGCTGCCGCACATTCCCCGGCCAGTGATAATGCTCAATCGCCTGCATCGCTTCAGCGGTGATTGACCATCCGTCGCCCAGAAAACCCCGCGCCAGCAGCGCAATATCACCCTCGCGCCTGCGCAGCGGCGGCAGCTCCAGCGACATCACGTTGATCCGATAATACAGGTCCTCGCGAAATCGCCCTGCCACCACCTCGTCTGCCAGATTCCGGTTCGTGGCCGCTATCAGTCGCACATCCACACGACGTTCGCGATGCGAACCAACTCGCCGAATGGAACCATCCTCCAGAGCTCGCAGCAGCTTCGGCTGCAATGCTCCCGGCAACTCCCCAATTTCGTCAATGAACAGCGTGCCCCCGTCCGCAACTTCAAACAGACCCGCTCGATCCTCCGTCGCTCCCGTAAATGCCCCCTTCCGGTGCCCAAACAATTCGCTCTCCACCAACTGCTCCGGCAGGGCCGCACAATTGATCGTAACAAACGGCCGACCCGCACGATGACTTTGCTGCTGCAAGGCCCGCGCCGCCAGCTCCTTCCCCGTTCCGCTCTCACCCTGGATCAGCACCGGCTTGTCGGTCGGCGCAACCCGCTCGATCAGCCGAAACACATCCTTCATCCGCTGAGATTCCCCGACAATCTTCACCGGCGGCTGGGAACGCTCAACCAATGCCCGCAACTGACGATTCTCACGCTGCAGACGGCTGCGGTCCCACGCCATCAGACAACGCTGCTCCAGCTCGTCCAAAGGAAATGGCTTCGTCAGGTAATCACAGGCCCCCAGCTTCATCGCGTTGACTGCACTCTCAATCGTCCCCTGACCCGTCAGGATAATCACCTCAGTCTCTGCCTGTGCCGATTTCATGCGGTCCAGAACCTCAAGGCCCGTCAGCCCCGGCATGTTCATGTCCACAACAGCCACATCAAATGTGCGTCGATCACACAGTTCCAGAGCCTCATGGCCGTTCGCCGCAGCCGCCACACTGTGACCCTTCCGCACCATCCAGCGCGCACAGGTCTCTCGAAAATCCGGATCGTCCTCGACGATCAACAGACTGAATGCCGGTGATGACATGCATACCTCCGCCCGACGGCCTGAACCTAAAAATGACTGCGAGTGTGCGAAAACGGCGCATCTGTGTGCCTGTATGTCGCGCTGCGGTCGCAATTACCGGGAATTTCTGGCGGTTGCAACCACGGTCCCGGAGACAAGCGAACGGCATTCCGAAGTCAAAAGATTCGTCATGCGAGGGATTCAGTCGGGATCCGGCAGATGGTGGTCCCCGCGCGACGGCTGCAGCCGCGGCAGCACCAGCGTAATCTCCGCTCCTCCGGACGGCCCATTTCCTGCGGCAATCGTCCCTCCGTGCGCATGGACGATGCGCTGCACAATCGCCATCCCAAGCCCCGTGCCTTTCTGTCTGGTGGTAAAGAACGGCTCAAACAGCCGTTGGACAGCATCGCCCCTCAGCCCCGGGCCGTCATCACTGAAACGCACCAGAACTGCTGCCCGACCGTCCAGCTCCGTGTTGTCAGTCGACACACTCACACATCCGCTGTCGCCGCAGGCATGCAGCGAGTTTTCCAGGATGTTGCGAAAGACCTGCTCCATCCGGTGAATGTCCACTTCGCACCGGGGCGGCCCCTGCAGCAGCTGTTCCTGCAGCGAAATCTCCCGATCGCGACGGATCCCCGACAGATTCTCCCACTCCTTTCGCCAGATTGTGCTCAGATCGCAGTCGCGGAATTCCAGATGGATCGGAGACGCATATCCGCGCACTTCTTCATACAGCCGGTACAGGTCCTGCAGAGCGGTGCGCGCCCTGCGGGCCAGATCCAGCTGTTCCGGCTGCTCCTCCAGATCCAGCGTCAGGATGTCCAGACAGGCCTGAGCACGCTGCAGAGCATTGCGGCTTTCGTGAGCCAGACCGGTGACCATTTGTCCGATTGCCGCCAGCCGTTCCGACTGCAGCAACTGTTTCTGAACCCGCTCAAGATCCGACAGATCGCGAATAATGCCGGTGAAATAATTGCGGCCGGCTACGTTAAATTCGCTGATTGCCAGGTGCACCAGAAACTCGTCACCGTTTCTGCGAACGGCGTTGATCTGCCGCCCGATGCCGATAATGCGGGCCCGCCCCGTCTGCAGGTAACGGGCCAGATAGCCATTATGTTCGGAACGCCAGGGCTGTGGCATCAGCATCGAAATATTCTGGTCCAGCAGCTCCTGCTCTGTGTAGCCAAACATACGAGTCGTGGCGGGATTGGACGAGACGATGATTCCTGATTCATCAATGGTAATGATGGCATCAACCGCGGTGTTCAGCACAGCACGATAACGAACCGCCTCGTCCGGCCCGAACTTTGGCGTTCCCAGTCCGGCGTGCAGCAGCACCAGATAAACATCTTCGTTGTCAACCAGCCGCAGCGGAGCCGCATGAATCGCCCAGCGAGAGACGGATTCATCGAGCCGAGCAGAGAATTCCGCCTGCAGCTGAAATCCGGACCCGGTCCTGAGCATGTCCTCCCAGTGTCGTCGCAGCATCGGCAGATCCGACGGCATAAGACACTCTTCCAGTCCGCGACCAAAACCGTCGGGATGCGGTGGCGTTGATGCGTACCGGAACTGACCCTCGCGATCACAAATGAAGGCTCGTACCTGTGGTGGGCTATGCTCCGGCAGAGCTGACATGTGTGTAATCCTGGTTGCGACTCATTGAGACACTGGCTGAAATCCGGCCGCTCAACAGCCGGCCAGGCTGCAATGGTGGTGAACTGCGTCGTTGGCAGTTTTGACCTGTGGCATAGCTGCGATCACCGGGCTGCGGTGCCTGCTGTGAATGATCGGCCTGACTGAGCAGACTGGCTGCTCTGATGCTATTCTACCAGTTCAGAACCCGATTCCGCAGCACGCAGTTGCCGTCCTGACAGCAGTTTCCACAACAAAGGCGGTGGCACTGATTGCAGGGCCTGCGACATGCAAACGAATCTGCAGCCCGGCTGCAGTCCGGCAGATTCACTTCACTGCAGCAGGGGGGGCCGGGCCATCAGGCGCTGCGGCCGCACCCGGCGCCGCTGACTCACCTGCCGCCAGTCTGCGAATTCGCAGTTTCCGAAAATGCACCTCTGAACCCTCGCTCTGCAGAGCCAGATGGCCGCCAGCAGGCCGAGCCCCCGTCACTTCACCAGCCCGCCTGCCGTTGATTTCCACCGAGATGCGGCCATTCTGACAAACCACGCGACACTCGTTCCACGAGTTGATTGGGCGAGCCAGGCCGTCAGCCGCCTCAAGCATGTTGTCAGTCATCGCGTCGCCACCCGGAAAGATACTGCCAGCCTTCGGTTGATGCAGCTGGATCTGAATCGCCGTCGGCCAGATTCGGTCCTCACGCTGCGTATGCACCAGAATTCCGCTGTTGCCATCGTTGTCCTGCGGATACTTCCACTCGCCCGTAAACTCAAAGTCCTGCCACTTCTCAAGCGTCCACAGAAATCCCTTCATTCGGCCGCGACAGATCAGGATCGGTTCAGACTCACCGGGCTCTCTGAGTATTGTCCAGTCCGGATCAGCACCCTCCAGTGACTCTGCAGGATACGCTTTCCATCCCTGCTTCAGATCGGCCGCCAGCAGATCCAGAGCCATCGCGGCAGGCTCGGCAGGTTTTGGGGCAGCCTGAGCAGACACGGGTGATTCTGCCTGCAACCACAGGACAGTGATCAGCAGCGCCTGAATCACTGCCCGACAGAAGCTGCGCAGGCACCACGCCGCAGCAGAGACGCCAGCCGCCACCGCGGGCGCATGACAGTGCCGCAGTTCAGACGTCCTGGGCGGAGTGCCTGCAAACGCGTTCATGGGCGATGCCAGAGAGATTGGAGGCGAAAGTCGTGTTTCGGAAACATACCGGTATTCTCCCGAGAACCGTGCACGGAAAGCAAGTGCCCACTGATTGAATCGTCGCAGCTCCGGAAAATTCGGACTCTGACGGACGCCCCAATCGACCGCCATTGTTGACAATCGACAACATGTTTACGCAACGGAACGCGAATGCATCACCCTGTGTTCATGATGTTGCCCTGTGACAACATGGTTTACAGTGAATCGCAGCCTGCCGGATCCGCAGAAGTTTTTTTTGATTTGCTGTAAGATGATTTGCAGTAAGGGTTTGCGATTTTTTCTGTGGGTTCGCGACAGCTTCCCGAACGACATTTGGTCCGCCTTTGGTCCGGCGTTCGCTTTTACACTCTCACGTCCAACACGGTGCAACTGACCGGATAAAAGTACTCGGAAGTTCGAACTGATCGACACCCGAAGTTCTTTCCGGCTGACACCTCCGGGGCCTGTTCAACAGGTTTGCCTGCAATCCCGTCGAAGCGATTGCTCTGCAGATTCGACACTGTTTCACAAGTCTCAGCTGGATACTGCTTCTTCTCTCTCGACAAACACAGAAAAATAAAGAGCACAACAATGATTAAGAACTTCCTGAACGACGAAAACGGCGTAATTGTTTCTGCTGAAATCGTACTGGTTGCGACCATTCTGGTCCTCGGTATGGTGGTTGGTCTGGCCGAACTGCAGAGTGCGATCGTTGGCGAACTGAGCGACGTCGCTTCGGCCTTCGGTAATGTGGACCAGAGCTACAGCACTTCCGGTTATGTGTCCTACAAGGCCAGCGGCGGGGTTAAGGCTCGCACCTACGGAGCTTCCTACTACGACGTTCCGGACGAGTGTGACTGCGACGAAAACCTGTCCATCGTCTGTGACGATCCGGGTGAAAAGAGCAGCTACTGAGTGCTGCTGAATCCGGAACGGTTGTCAAATCCGCAAAGCAGGGCAGGTCGTCAGCGACCTGCCTTTTTTTATTGGCTGCCTGATGTTCATCTGCTTAAACATCGTCTTTGCCATTCTGATCAGCCAGTTTCACGAACCGCGCGGCAGAGACTCAGTCAGACCACTGTGGCACATCTTTCCAGAAATTCACAAAGCCAGAATTCGCATGGTGTTACGTCGCTTCGCGCGGTTCCTTCGAGGGTCGGATCCGCACACCTGTGCCCATTTGGATCGCGCTTAGCAACCTCGGAAAAATGTCGAGCAGACATCGGCGGAATGACAGGACATCTCCCTGAAGATCCTGACTTCCGCTTGCTGCCGTCAGGTCCTGCAAAGTCCCGGTCGAAGGGGGCTTTGTTTGGCTTCGACCCTGATTGCGGCAGAGAAACGGACTTCTGGATGGCCTCGGCAATTCTCATTCTCTCTCCCTTGTTACAGAAAAAGAAAAGATCGAAACAATGATTAAGAATTTTCTCCGTGATGAAGCTGGCGTAATCGTGTCAGCTGAAATCGTGCTGGTTGCAACCATCCTGGTTCTCGGCATGATCGTTGGTCTGGGCGAACTGCAGAGCGCAATCGTTGGCGAACTGAGCGACGTCGCCAGCGCCTTCGGCAATGTTGACCAGAGCTACAGCACTTCCGGCTGGGTGTCCTACAAGGCCAGCGGCGGAATCAAGTCCCGTACCTACGGTTCTTCTTACTATGACGTTCCGGACGAGTGCGATTGCGACGAAAACCTGACGATCGTGTGCGACGACCCGGGCGAAAAGACCTCCGACGACTGATTTGTTGTCGAGCTGGAACCCCCCCCGTGGCAAGTGATATTGCCGCATCAAGGCAGAGCCGTAAGGCTCTGCCTTTTTTTATTGCCTTCACGCTCCCCCTCCACAAAAGCACTTTTCCCTCTTGACGATCTGCCTGTATTGTTGTATTAGTGCAGCAGTACAAGATGCCTCAAACGGGGACTGCGGCAGTGCAGCTTCACATCAACGCACACGATAAACTTCCCATTTACCTGCAGGTGGTCAACCAGATCAGGTACCAGGTAGCTTCCGGGCGACTGCAGCCCGGCACCGAACTGCCGCCAATTCGCGTGCTGGCAGAAAAACTGATTGTGAATCCCAACACCATCGCGCGTGCCTATCGCGAACTGGAAGTGCTTGGCCTGGTCGAAAAACGTCGCACCGCCGGCACCTATGTCGCCGATCCGGGCTCACCACTGGCCCGCGAGGAACGCCTGAAAATACTCGCCGAACGCATCGATCAGCTGCTGGCAGAATCAGAGCTGCTGGGAGTCAGTCTCGCCGATGTTACGCAGTTGCTGAACCATCGCTATTCCGTCCTGACATCGCAAAATTCGGGGGATTGCTCAAATGACTGACACCACGTCGCCGACCGGCTGTCTGATCAGCATCTCCGGACTCAGTCGTCGTTTCGACACTCGGCTGGTGCTGCAGAACATCTCCCTGCAGGTTCCTCGTGGAGGAGTGTTTGGTCTGATTGGCGGTAACGGGGCGGGCAAAACCACGCTGATTCGTCACCTGCTGGGTATGCTCAAGCCTCAGTCAGGCTCCGTGCAGGTTTTCGGGCTTGACCCGGTCACCTGCCCTGTCGCGGTGCTTGGCCGCATCGGGTATTTGTCTGAGGACCGCGACCTTCCCAACTGGATGCGGGTGCGTGAACTGATTGGCTACACTCGGGCCTTTTATCCGGCCTGGGATTCGGGATATGCGAAGCAACTGCTGGAAGCTTTCCAGCTGGATCCGCAGGCTGGCGTGAAGACGCTCTCCCGTGGACAGCGAGCCCGCATGGGGCTGCTGCTTGCACTCGCCCACCGCCCGGAACTGCTGATCCTTGATGAACCGTCATCGGGGCTGGACCCGGTCGTGCGTCGCGATATTCTTGGATCGATTATCCGCACCATCGCCGACGACGGACGGACCGTGTTTTTTTCCTCGCATCTGCTGGATGAAGTGGAGCAGGTGGCTGACCATGTGGCCATCATTCACCACGGGAAAATCCTGCTGACTTCCACCATGGATCAGCTCAGGGAAACTCATCGACGCATGACACTGCGTTTTCCTCATGCAGCCTCCGTCGCTCCGCCCCTGCCCGGTACGCTGTCTGCGGAAGGCAGCCAGTACGAATGGACTTATATCTGTCACGGCGAAGCCGATCAGTTGCGACAGGCAGCCGCCACTGTCGGAGCCCGAATTCTGGATGAAACTCTGCTCACCCTCGATGAAATCTTTGTCACTCGCGTCCTGCGGTAATTCAGATTTTTGTGTCAACAGGAGCCTCGCATGCACTCTGTTTCCGGTGCTATGCTGTGGGAAATGATCGGGCGTGGCCGCTGGCAGATTCCCGGCTGGTTTTTGTTCGGCAACGCCTTCCCATTTCTGCTGTACGCCGCGTTCAGTCATTTCCAGGCGGACTTTGCCGACCCGTCTTTTGTGATCCTGCACGTGATTCTGCTGCAGTTAACCATGCTCATATTCGGGCTTGGGATTGTAGCCGCTCAGGGCTCACTCTCGCGGCTCTTTCTGCTGCCCGTTTCCACGGCACGCATCGTCGTCTGGCACCTGCTGCCCGGCGGCCTGCTGCTCAGCCTGGAAGTCGCTGCTTCGCTCAGCATGCAGAATGCCTGGTTCGGACTGCGGCAGCCCGTGTTTGGCCCGGCACTGTTTGCTGCATCAGCGTGGGCCTCTGCTCAGATGCTGGTTGGCCTGTCGCACCGCGTACTGCGATCCATTCTGCTGACTTCCATCCCTCTCGTACTTTCATTCTGCTGGTTCGCAGCGCGGTACGGTCAGTGGTTTCAGCAGCCATCGTATTACTGGTACGAGGTCACCATGGTGGAGATGTGCACGGCGATGCTCAGCTGTGCCATCTGTTGTTTCCTGACCGTGAAAGCCGTTGCTCGCGATCGCTGCGGCGAACGCCTGCAGGCCTTGCCCCTCTGGAAAGCTGTCGAGCATTCACTGGAACGCATCGCCGATCGGCTGTTCAGATCAAACTCAGAATTCCGGTCCGCCACAGATGCACAACTGTGGTTTGAGTGGCGATCGAAGGGTATTGCACTGCCGGCAATTGTGGCTTTCGTGGCCTTCATGAATGCCGTCGTCGTGCCGATCAGACTGCTGATTACCGGCAACTGGGCCGAATCTCTGCAGGACTTCGAAGAGTTTGCGCTGGGAGCCGGTCTGCTGCTGCCGCTTGTCGCCGTCCTTGCCGGTTTGCTGCTGGGGACGACGTACAGTGGCCCACAGTCCCGGGATCATGCCGCCACAATTCGCGACCTGAATACTCAGGAGCCATTCGATCAGATGAGCAGCTTTCTTGCCTCGCGACCCATCACCAGTGCTCAGTACGCTGCTGTGATTCTGCAGACAGCCGCTCGCGCCGTGGGCTGGGGCTGGACGCTGTGGGCACTCGCCACAGTCACCGGAGGTTTCCTGAGCCTGCTGACAAATGTCCCGCTCCCCGGCATGGTCTCTTCTGCTGGCAGCGGCTGGTACCTGCCCGGCACACTGCTGGCGGCGTGGATCGGCATCACCTGCGTGGCCGCAGCTGCCCTGACCGGGCGATTCGCCCGCTTTTTAATGGCTTTTGTCGCAACCATCTTTGTCTCCATCGTGTTCAATCTGGTGACCGACCAGTGGGCCTCTCAGCAACTCAAACAGATTCTGCTGCTCGGCCTGTCCGGGCTGATCTGCCTGCTGATACTGATCGGCACCTCGCTGGCTTTCGCCTCGGCCGTCCGCAGGGCCCTGCTCTCGTCTCGAGTCGTCCGACGCTGCGTCGGTTTCTGGTTTGTGCTGAACTGCGTCGCACTGCTGCTGCAACCTCCGGGACTGCCGCCGTCGGTCCTTCCCTGCATCCTGTCCTTCACCACCCTCGTCATTCTGCCGTTTGCCACGACGCCCCTGGCCATTGCCTGGAATCGCCATCGGTGACTGCCTGAACTTTGATCACACTGAGCCTCAGCGGCCAGCCATCCGGTTGCAGTTGTCAGGTTTGCAGGAGCTTTCCATGATCGTTTCGCAGCATTCAGTTGTCTTCAGTTCCACAGTTCATCGGTTACTGCTGCCTGCCATGTTTGTACTGGCTGCCCTGTGCAACGGCCTCGTCCCGCCATTGCTCCGCAGCATTTTTCTTCGCGGCTTCGCGTGACACGTGCACCCCCGCGACGCTAAACCCGGTGCACGCGCTGTCTCCACCGGCTGCTTGCCATTTCGATTCACTCATGTCCCTGCGTGGTTCAGAAACTGCCGCCCGTGTTGCGGGGCCAGCGATCGCCGCAGTCCGGGCATCCTGTCACGGGTCCCAGCCAGAACCACGCGTGTGCTGCCGGTGCGGGGGGCAGCAATTGGATTTCACGCCGCGCATAATAGCCCTCGGCAACCCCTTCCGCGTCATCGAGGATTGCCAGGCAGTCCGCATCAACCTGATACAATTCCCCGGTGATGGACAGGCCGGACGGCCATTCCACCAGACCCGGGTAGCGGCCAAGGTCGAACAGCCGGTACAGTGGCTGAGTCCTGGCGGGTCCCAGAAATTGTGACGACTGCAGCAGGTGGTGCAGTGCCCAGCCGCGTTTGAGTGAGCCGTAGACGAAGACGATCTGAGACATCCTGCGGGGGTCCTTTGCGGCGGTTCTGTCGGTTGTCCGGGAATTCTGCCGAATTTGACTCGGTTTTGAAATCGGCCCCCTGTTCGCGGCTGCGGGAACATCAATAATCTCACGACATCCTTCGGCCCGGGGAGGCGGGAGACAGCCGTGCCCGTGCTGGCTGTGACAGACGGGTCGCTGTGTTCCTGCCGATCAATGCTCAGAAAGACTGTGAAATGTCGGAATGTACTCTGCCTGCGACTCTGGCTGAGCTGCGTGCCAGTGGCTGGAAATCCCGTTCGGTGAAGCAGGAGATCCGCGAGAACTTTCTGCAGCAGCTGGCGAGTGGTTCCGAGCTGTTTCCGGGAATGGTGGGATACGAGCACACGGTGATTCCCGAGATCAGTCTGGCGCTGCTGGCGGGCCATGACATTTTGTTTCTCGGCGAAAAGGGTCAGGGAAAAAGTCGCCTGATGCGACTGCTGCCGCGATTTTTGGACCCGGTCATACCGTACCTTGACCTGCCGGGCTGTGCGGTTCACGAGGATCCGTGGCATCCGATCACGAAGCAGGGGAAAGCCTGTGTGGCTCAGCGGCCCGAGACGGAAATTCCGATTGCGTGGTGGCCGCGGGAACAGCGGTATGCCGAGCGTCTGGCCCCGGGAACTCGGTTTGCCGACATTATTGGGGAAATTGACCCGGCGGCACTGGCAGCCGGTGCCAGCATGTCAGCCGAGGAAGCTCTGCATTTCGGCCTGATTCCGCGGATGCACCGCGGTCTGTTTGCCATGAACGAACTGCCGGAGCTGGACGAGCTGGTGCAGGTGGGGCTGTTTAATATTCTCGAAGAGCGAGACGTTCAGATTCGGGGCTACCCTATTCAGTTCGATCTGGATGTGATGATACTGTTCTCGGCGAACCCTGCGACCTACAACCGCAGCGGCAAGGTGATCCCGCAGCTGAAGGACCGTATCGGCAGCCTGATCCAGACGCACTATCCCGAGGATCGGGATGGTGGCATTCGGATCATGGAACAGGAATGCGACATTCCGCTGGACGGTCAGTTTCCGGTGGCCGTGCCGTGGTTTATGAAGCAGATTATCGAGGAAATCAGCCGGCGTGCTCGACGCAGTCGCTACATCGACCAGCAGTCCGGCGTCAGTGCCCGATTCAGCATTGCCAACTATCAGACGATGATCGCCAGTGCTCGACGCCGCGGCGCGTTGCTGGGGGAAGCCCCGGCAGTGCCGCGAATCAGCGATCTGGGCCATCTGTATGCCTCGTCACTGGGCAAGCTGGAGATTGATTTGATGAGCAGTCATCAGATGAGTGAAAAGCAGGTACTGGATGCGGTGATCAGCGAAGCGGTCAAGGCGGTGTTTGAGGAATATGTTGAGCAGCACGGTCTGGACGAGATTTCGAAGATCTTTGCGAAGGGGGTCCGCATTGAGGTTGGAGATCTGCTGCCCAGTTCGCACTATGAAACGCTGCTGAAGCGAGTGCCGCCGGTGTGGGACCGGGCCTTCGAAGTGAATGCATCAGAGAATGCCGCGATGCGTGCGTCCTGTGTGGAATTTGTGCTGGCCGGACTGCATGCGACCGAGCGGATCAGTCGTTCGCAAAAGCACGGGGTCGTCAGTTACGACCTGTAAGCGGCAGCTCGGCGTTCGCCGCGCAGCGCTGGCAGCGCCTTGTACAATGTCTCACGCGAAGCCGCGAAGCCGCGAAGAAAACGCCACTGTCCCAACTGAAAACCATCAATCCTCCCCTCGCCCCCGTGAAACGGGGGAGAGGGGTCGGGGGTGAGGGGGCGATGGCCTCCCTGCCATAGAGGGTAGACGCGAGAAAGTTGAAAGTAGAAAATGACCGCGCAAGTCCAGTATCGCATCAGTGCGAGGTCTCACGCGAAGCCGCGAAGAGAACCGGTCCTGACAGACAACTGACAACTGTCAATCCTCCCCTCGCCCCCGGAACGGGGGAGAGGGGCCGGGGGTGAGGGGGCAAATTACCCCGAAGCCCCAGGACACCCCCCCTGCGTTCTCAGCCGTGCTGGGGCTCAGCAGGAGCTTCGCCCTCCCGTTATGGCCTGCAAGCCGGGCGGCAGTTCACCGCAGGCTGCCTGCTTCGCCCCCGCTCCCTCACGGTCGCGGCTCGTGGTTGACCGCGTGGTGCGTGGGGCGGCATTGCCCGGTGGCCCACGTGAAACCAAGGGTACCTTCACCCCTCACCCCCGTCCCCTCTCCCCTTCCAGGGGCGAGGGGTGCCGCGCGATGATCTCGGGCTTAAGCCCGAGCTACACAGGCTGCAACTCACCCGTGTCCAACCGCCATCTCATTCGTGTCCATTCGTGTCCATTCGTGGTTCAAAAACCACCCCTCCATTCGTGTTTATTCGTGGTTCAAAAACACCCCTCCAATCATGCCCATTCGTGGTTCCCAAACACCACTCCATTGGTGTCCATTCGTGGTTCAAAACAGCGGAACCCAAAGGCGCCGTCACCCCTCACCCCCGACCCCTCTCCCCTGCCAGGGGCGAGGGGTGCCAGGTGGTGATCTCGGGCTAAAGCCCGGGCCGCTTCGAACGCGAGTCATTCGCAGTCGCTGCTGTCAGCCACTACAGAGCCTCATCGCGGCCCGGACGCAGCAGGTCGTGCGGTTCAACAACCGGTCCGTACAACGCCGGTCGACGGTCTGCCATCCGATCAATCACATGCTTCCCCGGCACCCGCACCACCCGCTTCGTGCGCGAAATCTGCACATCAATCTCCGCACGCAGAATCCCAGGAGTCGGCTGATCCAGCGTTGCCAGAGTCGCTCCGGTGGGATGACAGATGCGGCTTTTGCCAATGAAGTTAAAACCGTTCTCCGTACCCACGCGATTCACCGCCGCAAAGTACACTCCATTTTCCATGGCTCGCGAATTGATCGCAAAGTCCGCCATGTAGGTGCCTCCGGGAGGCCAGTTGGTGGGCAGCAGGATCAGGTCGGCACCCTTCAGTGCCAGCACTCGTGAAGCTTCCGGAAAACCCCCGTCATAACAGATCAGCATGCCAATGCGGACACCACCCGCTTCAAAGACCTCAAACGGTCTTTCGCCCGCGGTGGTGAAACGGTCCACCCCCAGCCACGGCAGATGCACTTTGCGGTACGAACCGATCAGGCCGGCAGGGCCGATCAGCACTGCTGCATTGTACAGTTGATCGCCGTCCCGCTCCAGCAGTCCGAAGACGACGTGAGTCTGCAGCTGCCGGCACAGTGCGGCCACGCGATCGGTGGATGGTCCCGGGATTGATTCGCCAAACTGCAGAGCCTCCTCGAGAGAATCAAAGCAGTAGCCCGAGGCGTAGCATTCGGGGAAAATCGTCAGATCCGTCCCCTGACGGACCTCGCTGAGCACTGTGGTTTCCAGGGCCGCCAGATTGGCTGCCGTGTCCCGAAATACAACATCCGTTTGAATACCGGCGATTTTCATGAGTTCTGCTCGGAACAGTCAGGAGTCTGGTGCAGCCGCACTGCGGACGGCATTTTCTGCCGAAGCATCGTCGCTGCGAATCTGAAGAACGTGAAAGCTGAAACGATTGGGATGATTCTAAGAATTCTGCGGACCGTGACGGACGAATAAAGAGGAAGACTACTGCCCTCAGAGCGTTCGGAGTCATACGCAACGCAGCGGGGCTTTCAGCCGACACTGATGAAAAGGCGATCTCTCGTGAAGACACTCTCTTTCCGTGCCGGACAGCTGCTGACTCTTTCTGCTCTGCTGGCGTCGACAGCGGTCCTGACCGGATGTCAGACGACCATCGGTGGCCAGACGCTGCCGTCCCCGGATTATTTGACCGACGACGTGCAGTATTTCCCGGCCGGGCCGGAATTTCGCCTGACGAACCAGGTGGAAGCCAGCCGCAAGCAGGCCGCTGATACTCAGACGCTGGAATCGACCGGCAACTGAGCGACCTCAGATCCGGCCAACTGCCTGAATCCATGCATGCAGCGACTCGGGAGAACTTCGGTTTTCCCGAGTCGCCTGCGCGCGCCTGAAGTCTCAGACCTTGTCGGCTGTCGGACAAATGTACGGCGCCCGGTATTCGCGGGTAAGCCAGGCATTGGCCGACGGATTGTTGGTGAACTGCTCCTTCTCAGGATCAAATTCCAGCAACGCTCCCAGTGACAGGAAGTCCGCGTCCGTGTTGACTCCGTTCTTCTTCAGGTGCTGAATGGTTCTCTGCAGAGTGGCTTCGTTGTCGTCAAGCGACCTGAAGTCCTTCAGAGCGGCCGAGATATCGGCAACAGCCAGCCGGTTGGATTCCCCGGCGTAGAACGAAATATTGCCGAGATGGCTGATGGCCGCCGACAGATGCCCTTCGCGAACGTCGGCGGCGAGATCTTCCACTTTGCGGGACTGGCAGGCACTGACGAAGTTTTTGAAGTGTTCGCCACCACCCTTGAATTCCTTCACCACCTTCATGTCGCGGTCATAGACCCAGCAGTGGCTGTACGAATCCTGCACGACATAGCCTTCCGAGCCGTAAAACACCACTCCCACCTTGTTCCCGCTTTTGCTCTGGAACAGAGTGTTCAGTTCAGTGTCGTCACTGTCATCGACGGACAGTCCGCGAGTTTCAAAGACGATGCAGCGATCGCCGTAATCGTAGATGGAGACTTCGGTGTTGGCGGTGTCACCTGCGTCGACATACTTGTCATCCTTGCGCTCGGCCTGATAGCCCAGGCGGCCACCGTAGCCAAGAATGCGTGACGGGTGAGTATCGATGCCCAGGCCCCAGCGGGCAATATCGGTCTGATGCGGGCCCTGATTGCCCAGGTCACCGTTTCCATAGTGGCGCTGCCAGTGCCAGTCGTAGTGGAAGTTGGGGCGAGTGCATCTGGGATCGGTGAGCGATGCCGGTCCGCTCCACATATCGAAATTGACCGTGGCGGGAATGGCGTAATCCCCCCTGGCCCCGATGCTTTTGCGGCGTTTGTAACACAGCCCGCGGGCCAGCTTGACTTCGCCGATGCCACCTTCCCGCATAAATGCAACCGCTTCGATGATGGCCTTGCTGGAACGGCACTGGGTTCCAACCTGACACATGCGACCGTACTTGCGGGAGGCGGCGATGAGCGCAGTGCCCTCCAGCACATTGTGACACACCGGTTTTTCGATGTAGGCATCCTTGCCGGCCTGCATGGCCCAGATGCCGGTCAGTGCATGCCAGTGATTGGGAGTGGCGGTGCTGATGATATCGACGGCGTCATCATCGAAGGCCTGCCGCATGTCGGAGACTGGTTTGGGACGCAGTCCCTGCTTTTTCTCAATGTCGTCGCAGCGGCGATTGGCAACTGCCTCATCAACATCCACGATCACTCGAATTTCCGTGCGGTCATCCCGCAAAAACTCGCTGATGTGTTCGCCGCCACGGCCGTTGACGCCGACGACGGCGACCCCGATTTTGTCATTGGCGGACATACCTGCACGGCCGATGGCCGGGGCGGCAAAGGCAAGCGATGCGGCGGAAGCAGTGGACAGGAAGCGACGTCGATTCAGGCTGGTCATCAGCTGGACTCCTGGCGGGAACGATCAGACTGCCCGCGCTGTGCAGCGTGACGACGACAGCCGGGCACCGTCGCGGGAGCGACAGCGGGATCATCACACAGTGTTTTGGCGACGGATGCAAGCGAACCGGCCGTCAGCGGGCAATAAAAAACGCCGGGGGGGCCCCGGCGTCGCTGTGCTCTCAGAAAAGATCACCGCGGATGGTCAGCCCAGCAGGTCCTTCACACACTCACGCTCTTCACGCAGTTCATTGATCGTGATGTCAATTTTTGACTGAGCGAATGCAGTGTGAGTCTGCCCCTGCACGATGGAAACCTGCTGACCGTCGCTGACCAGCGGAAACCCGGTGATCAGTCCGGCTTCGATGCCGTAGCTGCCGTCACTGCAGACCGCCGCGCTGAAACAGCTGCCGGCCGGAGTCGGTCGGATGATGCCCTTGACAGTGTCCAGCAGAGCATTGGCGGCGGAGGCGGCGCTGGAAGCCCCGCGCGCCGCAATCACTGCTGCACCACGCTTCTGGACCGTGGAAATGAAGTCACCCTGCAGCCATGCATGATCGGTAATCACCTCAGTTGCAGGACGACCATTGATCTTCGCATGATAAAAGTCGGGGTACTGAGTGGCCGAATGGTTGCCCCAGATGCCCACATTCGAAACCGCACCCACCGGAACGCCGGCCTTCTGGGCCAGCTGCGATGCTGCGCGGTTCTGGTCCAGCATCGTCATCGCGTAGAAGCGATTCGAGGGCACACCCGGAGCATTCTTCATGGCAATCAGACAGTTCGTGTTGCAGGGATTGCCCACCACCACAACTCGAACGTCCGGAGCAGCAGCGGCAGCAATCGCACGACCGGTGCTGGTGAAGATCGGACCGTTCACGCGGATCAGGTCGCCTCGTTCCATGCCCGCCTTACGCGGTATACTGCCAACGCACAGCACCCAGTTGCAGTCACGGAAACCGTCTTCCAGATGATCACTGTCAGCCTTCACGACACCAGCCAGAGTCGGGAATGCACAGTCATCCAGCTCCATGTGCACGCCGTCCAGAGCCTTCAGGACCGGTGGAACTTCCACCAGATGCAGGATCACCGGCTGGTTCGGGCCAAACACTTCGCCCGACGCAATTCGGAAAATGGACGCATAGCCGATCTGACCTGCGGCACCAGTCACCGCAACACGAATGGGAGCCACCATGGGGAAAACAGCCTTCTGAAAAACAGGACTCTGGCAGACAGAACCCCGAATGGGGCCTTCGCACGCTGACTATTAAACGGTGCCGCTGCGGAAATTCAAAATCAGCCCCGCTCCCGCATCCGGCAATGCTGTTGCTGAGAATTTTCGGCTGAGTTCCCGTGTCGGCACGGTTTTTGGCAAGTTTGCCGAAGTGTTGCAAAAATTATCAGCAGGAAACAACCTCGGAAATTCGGGCGATCCATCGACTTTTTCGCAACGCATTCTGCGGATTTTTCTGCGAAATCCGAAGCATAAACTTGGCGAATGCGACCTCCTGCCGGATTCTTCCGCCGGCCAGACAGCGACGGATTCCAGCGATTGATGTTTCGCTTGACTGTCGCTGTGTGCGACTCAGAGTTGCGCAAAGGCTGGCGTCATCCTGAGACGACCGGCCAGCGCGTTTTTTGCCTGCTTCAGCAACACCACGGAATTCCAACAATGTTTTCGCTCACGTTTCCAGCCCGGTCCCGCCGTCGCCGATCTGCAGATTCTTCACGTCACCCGCACACTGCTGTCCTCGCCGGGCAGCAGTCGGAATTGATGGAGCAGCGGCAGCTGCTCAGTGCCGACATCGCCCTTGAAACGATTCTGAAGGGTACCGGTACCGCCTTCAGCAAGGCCGAATACAAGCTCAGCGACGGAAAACACTCGCTGGAATTTGATATCTTCAACGCCCAGCCCGGTGGCTATGACGCCTATGTCGGAACGACGTTGCTGGGGCGGATCACTGTGCCCGGATCACGTCTCGCTCAGTTCGAGTTCACCAACCAGGCGAATGATCCTGGTGAGGCTCCGTTTCCGGCCGGTCTGACACTGCCGCTGGCCGCGGGACAGACCATCAGACTGGCTCCGGCCGCATCCGGCCTGTCACCTGAAATGACCGGAAAACTGGCTGTTGAAAACGAGGATGATCGATTCGAGTCCAGCGTTTACGTCAACGCCGTGGGGATCGCCGGACAGGCACTGGAAGCAGAATACGAAGCCGAGCAGGAAGGCACTGTCACAAAGCGCAAGTTCGAGCTGAAAGTCTGGAATCTGCAGCCCGGCAGCTCACAGTCCGTGGTGATTGACGGTGTCACCGTTGGTCAGTTGCAGGCCAATGCCGTGGGCACAGCCTGGCTCCGATTTGCAGATGTGGCTCGCCCCGGTTTTTCCTCCTTTCCCGCGCAGTTTCCGGCCATCAGTGCAGGCAGTCAGATTGCGGTTGGCTCAGTCGTCTCCGGCACCTGGAATTCTGCCGTACTGCCGATCTCTGATGATCTCAGCGACGGTGCTCAGACAAAGATCCCGCTGTACGGCACAGGTGCTCTGCAGGGAGTTATTCTGCATGAGACAATGACACCGGCGGGCAGCAGCACCGCACAGCGTGAATTCAAAGTGGAAGTGTGGGGGGGCACGGCGAATCAGAAGTTTTCAGTGCAGGTGCGCGTTCCCGGCGGTGATGCTGTCGAACTCGGCACAATCACCCTGAATGCTCTCGGTTACGGACGTCTGCAGTTTGAAAGCAATGATCCGGGCAAACCGTTTCCCGCGGCATTCCCGACCCTCACGAATGGCACGGTATTTACCGTCTCCAGCGAAGGCACGGCACTGGTCGGTGCGTGGACGGCAAACAACGCGGCTTCGCAGCCGCTGCCCCGCAGTGCCGAACTGGCATATCAGCTGGACCAGACCTATGGCTTCACCAGCAACGGAGCATACTCGGAAAACTTCGGGAAGAAGGGTGAGAAGTGGGTGAAGGATCGGACTGGGAAATGGTACTTCATAACTCCGGACGGTTCGCTGTATCTGTGGGACAGGAAAGCCGGCGCCAATGGAACTCGTATCGCCATTCTGGACGATTCGTATCATCTGCGTCCCGAGCTGCTGACACAGGCGAAGGCAGCCGGCAGTGGAGCCACCAATGATGATCTGTTGAAGGCCACAGCGGCGAAATTGGATCGCGAGCTGAATCTGACGCCGGCAGCCGCCAGCAACACCAACTGGGGCGGACTGCAGGAAAAATGGTTCCGGGGGAATGGCAAATGGTACTTTATCACTCCGGACGGCACCCTGACTCGCTGGGACGGTTCGAAAGCGGCAACCGGGACTGTGGTAGGTCGCCTCGACGATCGTTTTCATGAAAATCCCGCCCGCCTCGCGGAAGCCGAAACGGAGCTGACAGACGCAGAAAAACGCTTTGCGGCCAAAACATCGCTGCAGCTGACAACGTGGGACAGCAAGCTGGACAAGTGGCAGGGGATTGACGCAAAGTGGGTCAAATCCAGCACCGGAGTCTGGTATTTTGTGCGTCCCAGCGACGACGTATTCCTCTGGGACCAAAAGGTTTACAGCCTGCCCGGCGGCAGGAAGGACGTCGGGGGCACGAAGATTTCCAGAATTACCGGGGCTTATGCGAATCCGACACTGCTGACAACTCTGCCGGCCAGCCTGCCCGGTACGGTGGCCTCGCGAGCCGTGCTGGATGATCTGTTCGCCGATGCTCCCGATTTCAGCTGACTTTTCCCGAGAATGGCAGGGAACAGCCCGCTGTGACTGACGGTCGGTCAGCCTCCTGATATTATCAGGCAGGTTGACCGATTTGTTTTTTTCACTGCGACGCAATCTGCGCATACTCCGGGAGCATTGTTCTGATGTCCTCACTGATTTCCTCAGTCCATGCAAGGGAAATTCTCGACAGCCGCGGCAATCCGACCGTGGAAGTGGAAATTGAGCTGGAAGACGGCACGCTGGGCCGGGCCGCTGTTCCATCGGGCGCCAGCACAGGGGCTCACGAAGCCTGCGAACTGCGCGACACCGACAACAAAAGCCGCTACCTTGGCAAGGGTGTGCTGCAGGCTGTGGAAAACGTCAATGAAGAACTGGCCGGGGTCCTGATGGATCTGGATTCCCTGGATCAGGCCACCGTTGACGCCGAAATGCTGGCTGCCGATGGCACTCCCAACAAGTCACGACTGGGTGCCAACGCAATCCTGGCCTGTTCACTGGCCACGGCTCATGCCGCCGCGGCCTTCAGCGGGCTGCCGCTGTACCGCTACGTGGGTGGTGTCGGTGCCAATCGCCTGCCCGCACCCATGATGAACATCATCAACGGTGGTGCACATGCCAACAACGGCCTGGACATCCAGGAATTCATGGTCATGCCACTGGGCTTCCATACGTTCAGCGAAGCACTGCGAGCCGGAGTGGAAATCTTCCATCACCTGAAGAAGGTACTGGCCGGCAAGGGGCTCAGCACAGCTGTCGGTGACGAAGGCGGATTTGCACCGGACCTGAAGACCAATGAAGAGGGTCTTGAGGTGATCATGCAGGCCATCGAAAAGGCCGGCTACCGTCCGGGCGAGCAGATTAAAATTGCCATGGACTGCGCGGCGACCGAGTTCTTCGATGCGAAGACCGGAGTGTACACCGTCGACGGCGGGAAACTTGACAGCGCCGGCATGGTCGGACTGCTGGAAAGCTGGGTCAACAAGTATCCGATCTGTTCAATTGAAGACGGCTGCTCAGAAGATGACTGGGACGGCTGGAAGCAGTTGACCGATAAAGTGGGCAAGCGCGTGCAGCTGGTCGGTGACGACCTGTTCGTCACCAATGCACGGCGACTGGCGGAAGGCATCAACAAGGGTGTTGCCAACAGCATCCTCGTCAAAGTCAACCAGATCGGTACTCTCACCGAAACCATTCAGGCTGTGCAGTTGGCCTATCAGAACGGCTACACGGCAGTCATGAGCCATCGGTCGGGCGAGACGGAAGACACGACGATTGCCGACCTGGCTGTGGCTCTGCGAACCGGCCAGATCAAGACTGGTTCAGCCAGCCGCACCGATCGCATTGCCAAGTACAACCAGTTGCTGCGAATTGAAGAAATGCTGGGTGATACCGCCGTTTACGGGGGCACGATCCGCTGATTCCGGTCAGCATCGGCCCGAAAAAGTCCGATGCTGCAGAATCCCGATCAGAGCGAACAGCTGACCTCCGACGAACCCGCCAGGGTTCGTCCGGGGGTCGCTTCGTTTTTGGCGTCGCTGGCATTCTGGCTGGTACTGTTTACGGCCGCTGCAGGTTACGCCCTCGCAGCGCTCAGCCCCGGCTATCTGCGCTGGCAGACCGCCCTGCACGAACAGCGGAACAATGCGCTGGAACTGGACCGACTGGCGGCTGAGATTCGTCAGCTGGACGGCCTGGTGGCCGCCATGCAGGCGGACCCCGAGCTGGCCGCAGCCCTGTCAGCGGCTCGCAGCGGCACTGCCAACCCCGATCTGGCCCGGCTGACCGCCGCGCTCCGCCCCGGACCCGTGGATGCCATCCGGCCGGCAGGAACAACCCGGCAACCGGACAGAACACCCTGGGAAACACTGCTGCGCCAGGCAGCGGCTGCCGGGCCGTTCAGAACCCGACTGATGTGGGGCTCCGCAACACTCACACTCCTTGCTTTCACATTTCTGAACGACGCTGGCGGAGCGATTCTGGCGAGCCTGTTTTTCGGGGCAGTCGGCATGGTTGTCGGAGTTTTTCGGCGGTACGTCCCTCCGGTCAAAGAACGCCAGCCTGAACCCCCGGAGAAGGCCTCGGTCCCACCGCTGACATTGTTCTGCGAAACCGCAGCCACCCCGGCGCTCAGCAGCGACCTGGCTGACGCGAAGCCCCAAAGCCGCGAAGCTAACGACACTGTCCCAACTGACAACTGTCAATCCTCCCCTCGCCCCCGGAACGGGGGAGAGGGGCCGGGGGTGAGGGGGTAAATTACCCCGAAGCCCCAGGACACCCCCAGCGGGAGGGCGAGGCTCCTGCCGAGCCCCCTGAGTGCTCAAACGCCGTGCGGCTCAGCAGGAGCTTCGCCCTCCCGACGTGTCCCGCAAAGCTGCTGCCACAGCGACTGGCGTCATGCGGCAACTTTTCGCGAGGTGCGCGAGATGCGTAGCCGTCCCTTACGGTCGCGGCTCGTGGTTGAC